>ENA-OZMI01000436-OZMI01000436.1-human-gut-metagenome-genome-assembly--contig:-NODE-436-length-8220-cov-5.333252_pt1 | contig 8220 bp, 9 predicted proteins | sample MGYA00244183_ERZ653801 | MGnify/ENA primary metagenome ERZ653801 (study PRJEB26926, sample SAMN06164433) | human gut metagenome | biome: ENVO:00009003; feature: ENVO:2100002; material: ENVO:00002003... | reverse complement strand
TGTTCAGGGCCGCTGTAATATCCATTCCCTGCCTGGTCATTCCCATAATAATACCACCCACGATATTGATCGTGGTGATCAGAAGACCCGCTACCGCATCTCCCTTTACGTATTTTACGGCACCATCCATGGAACCGAAAAAGCTTGCCTCTTCCTGGATCTTCTCTCTGCGTCTCTTGGCTTCCGCATCCGTGATGGCTCCGGTATTCAGATCCGCATCAATTGCCATCTGCTTACCGGGCATTGCATCCAGGGTAAATCTTGCGGTTACTTCAGACACTCGCTCGGAACCTTTATTGATTACCATGAACTGGATCAATATCAGAATAATAAAGATGATAACGCCGATGACCAGGTCGCCGCCGCCTACGAATTCACCGAAGGTCTCCACGACATTACCGGCATTACCATCCCGCAGGATCAGTCTGGTGGAGGAGGTGTTCAGTGCTATTCGGAAAATTGTTGTAAACAACAGCATGGTGGGAAAGAACGACATATCCAGCACTTCCTTGCTGAACATGGTGGCGAACAGAACCGTCAACGCAATGGAAATATTGACAGCCAGCAATATATCCAGAAGCCAGGCCGGAATCGGTACAATAAACATGATAATGGCAGCCATGATATAGATTGCTACACCCACATCCGCTTTTCTCATTTTCATATGTGCCTGACCTCCTTTCTGTCTTTTTTGTAAATTCTTCTTAAGTTATATCTTCCCCTGCAGATGATATACAAATGCCAGCACTTCCGCCACTGCCTGATAAAGCTCCGGAGGGACTGCCTGTCCAACATCCACATTGGCATACAGCATTCTGGCCAGGGGTTTATTCTCTACGATTTCTATCTGATGGTCTCTGGCGATCTCTTTGATCTTAGCCGCCAGATAATCTTCTCCTTTAGCGATCACAATGGGAGCATCCGCCACCTCCGGATCGTATTTTATGGCAACCGCATAATGCGTGGGGTTCGTAATAACGACATCTGCCTGGGGGAGATTCTGCATCATTCTGCGCTGGGAGGCTTCCCGCATTCTCTGCCGGATACGGCCTTTGATCTGCGGATCTCCTTCCTGCTGCTTATATTCTTCTTTTACTTCCTGCTTGGTCATTCTCATGTCCCTGCTGAATTTTACCTTCTGATAGATAAAATCAGCTGCCGCAATGATCATGTAGATCAGTGATATTCTGATTCCGAGATCCGTCACCGTATTCCCGATCAGTCCGATCGCCTGCATCAGATCCAGATCATATAGCTGATACAACAGGGGCCATTTATTCTTCAGATAATTATAGCATATGTAAACGATCAGTCCAATCTTCAGGAGGGATTTGATCAGTTCTACCACTGAGTTGACTGAAAATATTCTCTTAAATCCGGACACCGGACTCATTTTGGAAAACTTCGGCTGCAATGTTTTTCCGGTGGGATGCCATCCTACCTGGACCACATCACTTAAAAAAGCAATCAGGAAACCGATCAGCAGAAGCGGTGCCATGATCACTACGGCTTCCAGCATCATTTTTCGGAATACCAGTGTGGTATCCTGTTGCGGCATATTGCCATGCCAGAACGTTACCACCTCGGGAATCTTCTCATAAATAACCGTAAAAACATTCATGAACTGATATCCCATATTTCCTACCCATAGTTTCAGCACCAGGAACACCGCCAGTAATCCAAGCCCATTAGCAACCTCACGGCTTTTGGCAACCTGTCCTTCTTTTCTGGCATCTGTTAATTTTTTCTCGGTAGCAGGTTCTGTCTTCTCCCCGCCCTGGCCTTCTGCGGCAAAGAATTGCAGATTATATTCTAAGCTCACATCATACCTCCGATAAAAGATACTACCATCTTCTTCATTTCCTGATACACAAAATCCGCTGCCCCTGGCAACATTCCGGCCGTAAGGAACAGGGCAGACAATCCCGCCAGCACCTTCAGCTGAATTCCCACCGCAAACATATTCATCTGCGGTGACACCTTGGCCAGCACACCTAAAATGGCATTTAACAGCAATGTCACACAAAAAATCGGCAATACAATGCGAAAGCCGATCAGAATATAATCATTCATAAATTCTATCATGGAGTTCAGCAGACTGTCCGCATGAAAAGTCACACCGTTTATGGGGATCAGCGTAAAGCTGTCCGCCAGCGCTCCAAACAGATAGCGGTACATTCCGGAAGCGATCAGCATCAACATAAAAGAATACTGATATAACGCACCGGTGATACTGGTACTCTCTCTGGTAGCCGGATCCATCAGGGTTGCCATGGACAGGCCGGTCTCCATATCCGCAATGGATCCGGCGAAATTCACGATCGCCATGCAGATATTCGCGCCGAATCCGATCAGAAGTCCGGCAATTGCCTCTTTCATGACGATCACGGCATACTCCATCACCGTATCAAATACAACCGCATCTGCCGGTGTCAGTGTTTCATACAGCAGGATCGATGTAAAAAAACTGATACCGATCCGGATCCTGGCAGGAGTATCGTTCATTCCAAAATACGGTGCTATGTATACAAAACAGGATACCCTGACAAAAATCAATAAAAAATATTCAAGATCATATATCGAAAACGAAAAATCTATCATGAAGTCATCCCGTCACCTGTGTACATACTGGCTGAAACTCGACCAAAGCTGTACTGTGTATTCTACCATAGTATTCATCATCCAGCTGCCCAGCAGGATCAGCGCCAGGAAGATCGCTATGATTTTAGGTACAAATGTCAATGTCTGTTCCTGAATGGATGTCACCGTCTGAAAAATACTGATGATCAGACCCACGATCAAAGACACCAGAAGTACAGGAAGCGATACCTTGATGATCACATAGAGTGCATTATTAGTCATTTCAGATACTGCATCAATCGTCATAGTAACACCTCACCTTCCGATTAATAGAACGTCTGCACCAGCTGACCTATGATCAGTGCCCATCCATCTGCCAGAACAAACAGCAGTATTTTGAAGGGCATGGAAATCGTCGTAGGCGGCAGCATCATCATACCCATACTCATCAAAGTCGACGCAACTACCATATCGATCACAATGAAAGGAATATAAATCATAAATCCGATCCAGAATGCAGTACGCAATTCACTGATCATAAAACTCGGTACCAGCACGGAATTGGGAATATCCTCCAGGGTTCCATCCCACTCCAGTCCGGCGATATCCATAAAAAGTTCTACGTCCTTTACCTGTGTCTGCGGATACATGAACTCCCGCAAGGGAGCCATGCCTTTTTCCAGTGCTTCACTCTGGTCGATGGTTCCCGCTTCAAACGGCTGGATCGCCTCTTCATTGATTCTCGTAATGGTAGGCTCCATAATAAAAAATGTCAGGATCAATGCCAGACCGATCAGGATCTGATTGGGCGGTGCCGTCTGCGTATTCAATGCCGATCTGGTAAAGTGCAGCACAATGATGATCCTGGTAAAAGAGGTCATCATAATGATAATGGTCGGTGCCAGTGCAATCAGTGTCAGAGTGATCAGAATTCTCAGTGCTCCATTGATCTGACCGTTCCCATTATTATAGGTAATGCTGACCGTATTGGCTGTATTCAACGACCCTACTTCCTCATGGGTAGTCGCCGTTCCGGCAGGATTGATCACTGTGGAGACCTCTGTGTCTCCCGTAAGATGTCTTTCCGAAGCCTGTGCCTTTATCGGTACGCAAATACACAATATGCCCACCGTGACCAGCAGGCATACCATATACGTTGCAATCTTAAATTTATTACTCCAGTTAATGATCTTGTTCTTCATTCTCTTTCTTAGCCGCACGTTTCAATAACTCCCGGAAGCCAGAAGTATTATCTGTTGTTGTCTTGTCCTTCAGCTGCCCGGCAGGAATTTCTCCCAGATTTGTTACGGTATCTTTGCAGACCGCAATCGCAAAATAGCTTTCGCCAATGCGAACCAACTGGATATATTTGTTGTTGGCGATCCGGACGGTCTCCAATACTTCAATATTCCCCGCTGCACCCTGCTGCTTCTGATATCCGGCAATCCATTTTGTCACCAGCGCAGTCACCGCCAGTACCGCCACAAAGATCAGCAACACTGTGATGAATTGCGCATAACTGTCTGTTTTTCCGGTAAGTATGATCATTAACCCACTACCTTTTTCACTGCTTCAATAACACGCTCAGCCTGGAAAGGCTTTACAATGAAGTCCTTGGCTCCGGCCTGAATGGACTCAATAACCATTGCCTGCTGTCCCATAGCGGAACACATAATTACTTTTGCTCCGCCGTCGATCTTTTTGATCTCTTTCAATGCCTGGATTCCATCCATCTCAGGCATAGTGATATCCATAAGTACCAGATCAGGATTTACCTCTTTGAACTTTTCCACTGCCTTCAATCCGTTTTCTGCTTCTCCTGCCACATTATAGCCGTTCTTGGTCAGAATGTCCTTGATCATCATTCTCATAAATGCTGCATCATCACAGATTAAAATATTTTTAGCCATTTAATTTTCCTCCGTTTATTTGGTCTGTTCTCTGCCTACTTTATAATCTCCGTAATTCGTACGCCAAAACTCTCTTCAATTACAACAACTTCTCCCTTGGCTACGAACTTGCCATTCACCAATACGTCGATCGGCTCACCGGCAATACGGTCAAGCTCTATGATCGTTCCCGGAGAGAAGTCCAGAATATCGGATATGGATTTTGTCGTTCTGCCAAGCTCCACCGTTACTTCCAGTGGAACATCTTTGATCAGTCCGATATTCTCCTGTCCGGTAGTGCCCATATTGTCATTCGAAAAGCTCTGGAACTGCGCAGGCTGTACATTCACATTCTGTCCCGGCATTCCCATCATGCCCATCTGGTTCATGCTGTTCATGCCCATGTTGCCCATCTGGTTCATGCTGTTCATGCCCATGTTGCCCATCTGGTTCATGCCGTTCATGCCCATATTGCCCATCTGGTTCATGCCGTTCATTCCCATGTTGCCCATCTGGTTCATGCCGTTCAGATTCGTATTGTTCATCTGCGTCTGATTATCAGTACCCGGTGCAGGAATCTGCGCTGTGGTATCATTCTCCGGCTGTTCAGGCTTTTTCTCTGTCACTTCATCAATGTTAGCCATCTGCGTATTGATAAATGTCTCTACCAGCTTACGGGCAAAATCTATGGGATATAGCTGCATGATAGTGCTGTCCACCAGATCATCAATCTGCATGCGAAAAGAAATCTTTACAAAAGTACCGCCCAAAAATGGAGAAATTTCTTTGCCGTCTTTTACTTCTGTCAGGTCGAACAGGGAAGACTCCGGCGGGCTGATGTCGATCACCGTCTGCAGCAGCGTAGATAGTGAGGTGGCTGCAGCTCCCATCATCTGATTCATTGCCTCGGAGATTGCACTCAGATGCAGCTCTCCCAGTTCTCCTTCTGTATTGGTACCGTCACCGCCCATCATCAGGTCGGTGATCACTTTTACATCATGCTCTTTTAACACCAGAATATTGGTGCCGTCCAACCCCTTTGTATACTTGATCTGAATAAATACGCAGGGCTTCTCGTAACTATCCAGCAAAGTCTTCCATGTGGCCAGTGTAACCACCGGAGTGGTAATATTTACTTTGCGGTTTACCAGTGAATATAATGTAGTGGCGGAAGAACCCATGCTGATATTGGCTACCTCGCCAATCGCATCCTTCTCTACATCGGTCAGTTCCTCTTCGTCTCCGACAGTCGGTGCCACATCTTTCACATATGCATTATCCGTATTTTCAGCCGAGCTGCTGTCCTGAGGTGTCTCCGGCGATGCACCGCTGTCCGCGGTGTCCGACAGATCCATGCCTTGCAGCAGGGCATTTATCTCATCCTGAGATAACATCCCATCCATCGTTACTCCTCCTCTCTGATCACCGATGTGATCTGAACAGCATACGAATCTTTCTCTGTACCCGGTAATGCTGTGAACTTCTTAATATTGCCCACATACACTTCCATATCGGTATCCACTCTGGAATCCAGTCGAATACAATCTCCAACCTGCAGATTCAGAAAATCGCTTACGGAAATTGTGCTCTTGCCCAGCACCGCTTTAATGGGAACATCCACTCTGCGGATCATGGATTCAATGTACTCTTCGTAGTGTTCATCATGGTTCTCCTGCATTGTGGAGAACCAATATTTGGTGTTCAGTTTATCCATCACATCTTCCAGTGTAAAGAAAGGAAGACAGATATTTAACATTCCTTCTACATCCCCAATTTTCATGTTCAGGGTTACAATGGCGATCATATCACTGGGAGCGATCACCTGCGCAAACTGGGGATTCGTCTCTAGCCTGCTTAAGACCGGCGAGATATCAACAACATTTTTCCAGGGTTCCCGTAACAATTGGGTGAACATTACCAATAATTTCTGTAATATTGTCAGTTCAATATCTGAAAATTCCCTGCTTTTTTCCAAAGGCTGTCCGCTGCCTCCCAGCATACGGTCAAGCATGGCATAGCACAGATTGGTTGCTATCTCAATAATGATATTGCCGTTAAGTGGTGCAAAATTAATAATGCCGAGTACCGACGGATTTGATAGTGCATTGGAGAATTCACTGAAAGTAACCGTCTCGGAACTTGCAACCGATACCTGTACGTTTTTACGCAGATATACCGGCAGGTTTGTCGATACCAGTCTGCTGTAATGTTCAAATATAATCTCCAATGTTCTTAAGTGTTCTTTGGAGAATTTGGTGGGACGACTGAAGTCATAATTTTTAACCTGCTTCTCATCCTCACCCTGAATCTGATCCACATCCAGATCTCCATCCGACAATTGTTTCAAGAGATTATCAATTTCGCTTTGTGAAAGTATATCACTCACAGGACCTCACCTCCTGTCATCTTATTTTTGTGGTTCATCAGCCGAATTTCACTCCACTGATTGCAACCTTATAGATGAAGTCGGATTGGAACAGATCCTGCACAGACTTCAGGATTTCCTCTTTCAAACCTTCCATATCCTCTCTGCACTCATCTTCCGTATGTGCGGAAACCGTAGCGGTAATGGCATCCTTGATCAGATTTTCATAGCCGGACAGTGTTTCACTGCTTCCGTAGGTCTTATAATCCTTGCTCTTTTTATTGATAGACAGCGAGACATCAAACATAATATAATCCTGCTTTGCTCCCGCCTCACTCTTCAACGGGATCGTCATAGAATCCGCAATATTATATACTTCTGTGTCCGTAAGAGGAACATTCGTCGTCCCCTCTGCTCCCGGAACCGTCAGTTCCAGATTCATGGCAGTCGTGATATTATCCACCAGCTGTGCCGTCTTCTTATTCGTTCCCACAATGCTTACCAGCATAACACCGGTCAACGCAATATTCACGATAAGTAGTGCCAGGATCAGCACTGTCATCAGATTTTTCTTCATACTATTCTGCTTCCTTTCCCTGTCTGCCTTAATTTGCCGCAGAAGGATTATATATTCTGATCTCTACCCGTCGATTCTTACTTCTGCCCTCTTCTGTGGAATTGTCCGCCACGGGGGTGCGGTCTCCCATTCCCGCATGCCGGAGATTTGCAGGATTCAGTGAAGTATTATCCACAAGGTAATAAAATACAGATAGTGCACGTGCACTGCTCAGTTCCTCGTTATCAGCGAACCTCGCACTATGTATCGGAACATTATCCGTATGTCCCTCAATTTCAATTACAGAATCACTGCCATATCGTTCCAGGATCACTCCCACTTTGTCCAATACTGTCTTGGACTGTTCCTTCAGGGAATCGCTTCCGGAATCAAATAAAAGAGCTCCCTTCATAGAAAGCTGTACATATTGCGCTGTGAAAGATACATCCACCTGATCCGCCAGGCTGTCCTCATTTACAGCTTCCTGTACCATTTCGGACAGTTCTTCATTGCTTTGAAGATTTTTCTCATTCAGTGCCTCCTGCAGTGCCTCTGTGCTGTCATATTTCTCATAATTGTCGGAATCCGTTTCACTGTCCGCATTTCTTCCGGCATTACTGATATACTCATCCAGATCATTCAGCTGGCTGACGCCGTTACTGATCAATATTCCTTCACCTATGGCCGTAGAGCCGGCGTTAAAAATACTAAAAGCACTGTTAGACATTGCCGCAGCCATTTCATCCCATTTGTTGGCATCAATAGATGACATGGAAAACAGCATGACAAAGAAGCACAGAAGCAAATTCATCAGGTCACTGAAAGTGGAC
>ENA-OZMI01000435-OZMI01000435.1-human-gut-metagenome-genome-assembly--contig:-NODE-435-length-8233-cov-5.923086_pt1 | contig 8233 bp, 8 predicted proteins | sample MGYA00244183_ERZ653801 | MGnify/ENA primary metagenome ERZ653801 (study PRJEB26926, sample SAMN06164433) | human gut metagenome | biome: ENVO:00009003; feature: ENVO:2100002; material: ENVO:00002003... | reverse complement strand
GAAGCTGTCAAGGGCGAGGACGGAAGCCGTGAGCAGGAAGTAGAAATCTACTACCGCTTCATCGGCAAAATCGACTGACCTTTCTTTTTTACCCAACAATATCTTTAATTAAGGGAGACGGGAGAAAGTTTTCCGGATATCGGCGTATTGGAGTCCCTGTCCCATCTGTTGGAACTGCCGATTCAGGACATTGTGACCGGAGAGCGGGCGGGAGACTGGGAGGAGGCTGTGACGGAAGTCGTGAGACTGGCAAAGCTCCAGGAGCAGCGGAAACGTGAAAAGAGGCTCCTGTATCTGATCGTGCTGGGGCTTTTGATCTATCACTGTGTTATCGGGATCTGTTTATTTTCCGGAAGAGGGTTGTTTGGGGGAAGAGATATTGCCTGCCAGGTGGCCGGAATCTCCATGGCGGGGACACTGACGATGCTGGGGCTTGTATACCGGTATTTCGGAAAGGAAGAGGATGTGAAAATGATTCCCTCCAGTCAATTAAGCAGAGGACTTGGGATAGCATCCCTTGCGATGCTATTGTGGAGTGTTGGAATCATGTATTTAAGCTTCGGAATGGTCCGGGCAGGAAGTGTTCCCCTTGGTATGGAACTCAGCTCCCTGGGACCGTTTTTGAACAATCAGCTTTGTGCGGGCTATACCCTGAATGTAATATTTCTGGCAGTGGAAATGTACCGTCTGCTCATGGAGCGGACGGTACTGCATCCGGGATGTGTGATCTCACCGGCGGTCATCTATCTGGATTTCTTTTACATAGACATTCTGGGCCGGATGGATACCCTGGACAGCGTCTGGAAGGCACTGGACAGAGGGACGGTACTCATTTTGCTGGAGGCAGTGTCGGGAATTGTATTTCTGTTTATACAGTCCCACCGTTCTCGTTCTCCCGCATCCGATAGCCCACACCAATCTCAGTGAAGACATACTGGGGCTGGGCGGGATTCTGCTCCAGCTTTCTGCGGATGTTCGCCATGTTGACCCGGAGGATCTGATTATTATTGTCCATATAGGGACCCCAGATAGCATTCATGATATAGCTGTAGGTCAGGACTCTGCCGGAATTCTCTGCTAGCAATGTGAGCAGCTGGTATTCGATCTGGGTCAGGTGCACCTCTTCGCCCCGCAGGCGGATCAGTCGTTTCTCGAAATCAATCTCCAGATCCAGTGCCTTATACACATGACCGGGAGTCTGGGCGTGGCTGTGCCGCAGAGAAGTGCGGATCCTTGCCATGAGCTCGCCGGTGCCGAAAGGTTTTGTGATATAATCATCCGCCCCCAGATCCAGAGCGGAGACCTTCTCCTGCTCCTTGGTGCGGGCAGATATGATGATCACCGGAACATCGCTCCAGGAACGGAGTTTCTGTAATACCTCCAGCCCGTCCATGTCCGGCAGCCCTAAATCTAACAGGATCACATTGGGGCAGAAAGAAGTGCTGAGACTCAGTCCCTCTCTGCCGTTTAAGGCATGCATGATCTTGTAGCCTTCCCGGTCCATGGTAGCGGTGATGAAATTACTGATACTTCTATCGTCTTCGATTAAGAGAACTTTGATCTTATTCATATCTGTGATCCATATCCTTTCCGGTATTTTCAACAGTTCTGTCTTATGTGGCTGAGTATACTTATTTTTCTGAAGCGACAGCTCCCACCTTGGGCAGTGTGAAACAGAATTCCGCGCCATCCGCATGATTCCGGCCACTCAGCGTTCCGTGATGGGCGGTGATGATGGTCTTGCAGATGGACAGACCGATACCCATGCCCTTGCGGGAATCCGAGCTCTGGGAATTGTTGTAGGTACCCGTCTCGAACAGATTCTGTAATTTTTCTTCCGACAATCCTTTTCCGTAGTCTCTCACAATAAAAGATACATGCTCCGGATGATCCTCCACGATGAAATCAATGGGCAGGATACTTCCGGAATGAACGATGGCGTTTTCCAGCAGATTGATGGTGACCTGCTCGATCAGCACCGCATCCATGGGGATCATCAGAAATTCCTCGGGGATCTTGACCCGGATGGCGGCATCGGGATAGCGTTTTTTCAGTTTCTCCAAAGCTTCTCCCACCACTTCCTCCACCGGTTCCTCTGTGGTATTGATGCTTAAGCTGTCTCCCTGGATACGAGTGACGGACAGCAGATTTTCCACCATATTCAACAGCCAGTTGGAATCCTCATAGATATTGGTCATGATCGTACGCTGTTCGGTGGAGCTTAGATCGTTCTGACTTTCCAGAAACAGGGAGCTGTTGCCGATGATGCCGGTGAGCGGCGTGCGCAGATCGTGGGAGATGGCGCGCAGTAGATTTGCACGCATCTTTTCCATTTCGGCCTCTGCCAGCCGCTTTTCCCGCTCTGCGATCATCTCGGACTGGATGGTCATATGGGAGGTCATGGTACACAGGATCAGAGTGATCCCACTCATCAGCAGGAAGGTGATAGGGTAGCCGGTCAGTGAGAAATTAAGCTTATAATACGGATAGGTGAACAGATAATTGATCGCTATTACGGAAAAAAGGGTGCAGGCAATGCCGTAGCCGTAGCCCACCGTCCATCTGGCGATGATCACCAGTGCCAGAATGTAGAACAGTGCTACATTGGCATGGTTGTCCGGTACTATATGCTGATATAAAAAAGAGGCAAGAGTGGCGCACAGCATGCAGGCGGCACAGATCAGGATACTGATGGCGTGTCTGGTAAAGGGTGGTTTTAAGCGGAAGCTTTTCCGCGGTGATTTTTTATCGGAAAGTGATCGGAACACGGTGTGATCCTCCATGAAATATTGTTAGTCGTTTTGTAAATTTATTATAACTATAGTACCATTACTTTGCAATGCAAGGTGTAAAGAAGTAGTTAAGGATATATGAAAACCGGTATATTTTCCCCTAAAGCTGTGGCAAAAGGCAGGTATCCTCAGGAAAATCCAAGATACAAAAAATAGGAACATATACTTTCGTTAGGTTGACATCAGGAAAAACATTAGATTAAAATGTAGTATGGCGGCGGTCCTGAAAGAGCGGACCGTCTATGTGGACAGGAGAGGAATAGGTTATGTTTCTGACAGGATTGGCACTATTGCCGGCCATCGCACTGGTGGTATGGATCTATAGACAGGATAAGGTGGAGAAGGAGCCGGGGGGATTATTGTGGAAAATATTCCTGTTTGGTGTATTGTCTGTGATCCCCGCCATGATACTGGAAATCATTCTGGATGAAGTATTTCTGGTATTTATGGATGCAGATACGCTGTGCTACGTGATCCTGGATAATTTTATCGGGGTGGCACTGATCGAGGAACTTTGCAAGATGCAGGCGGCCAAATCGGCGGCATGGAAGCATCCGGCATTCAATTATAAATTCGATGCCATCGTGTACTGTGTGACTTCGGCATTAGGATTTGCAGCCATTGAAAATGTTCTGTATTGTCTGGGCGGTGACATTGGGACGGCAGTGACCAGAGCCCTGTTGTCCGTGCCTTCCCATGCCATCGATGGCGTGATCATGGGATATTTCTTCGGTGTGGCGAAGGAGGCAGAACTTGCAGGCGATAAAAAACGCGGGAAACGCTACCTGAAGCTCAGCGTGTTCATGCCGATGATCGAACACGGTATCTATGATTCCGCATTGTCTCTGGATGCGGACTGGATCTTCGTTTTCTTTTTCCTGTTTGTGATCGTGGTGGATGTCTGGGCCTATAAATTTGTGAAAAAGCAGTCTGGGCAGGATCGGGAGCTGTCTGCATAAAGATTGCGTTAAGACCCCGTGAAAATTTTATAAATTCACGAAAAACGGTAGGATCGGGTCTTTGCTTCATGTTAAGATAAAGAAAACATAAAGAAAGGAAAGACCAATATTGAAGTTATTAAATCCAAAGATCCGGCAAAAATTTGCAGAATCCTTGAAGGCGGTCCTGCCGGTAGTAGGGATCGTGATCGTATTAAGCTTTACCATAGCTCCCATTACCTCCAGTATCCTGCTGTGCTTTCTGGTGGGGGCGGTGATGGTCATGGCCGGTATGATGTTTTTCACCCTGGGTGCGGAGATGTCCATGACCCCCATGGGAGAAAAAGTGGGTGCCAGAATGACCCAAAGTAAAAATATTCTGTTGATCGTAGTGTTATCTTTTCTGTTGGGAGTGGTGATCACCATTTCCGAGCCTGACTTGCAGGTGCTGGCGACACAGGTGCCTTCGGTTCCGAACATGACGCTGATCCTGGCAGTGGCAGTGGGCGTGGGAATCTTCCTGGTCATTGCCCTTCTGCGTATGCTGATCGGTGTGGCACTGCCGCCATTGTTGACCTTTTTCTACATAGCAGTGTTCGTTCTTGCATTTTTCGTACCGGAGAACTTCCGGGCAGTGGCGTTTGATTCCGGAGGTGTGACCACGGGACCCATGACAGTTCCTTTTATCATGGCACTTGGTGTCGGTATTGCGTCCATCCGTAATGACCACCATGCGGCGGACGACAGCTTCGGTCTGGTAGCACTGTGCTCCATCGGCCCGATCCTGGCGGTCATGGCGCTGGGGCTGATCTATAAGCCGACCAATGCGGATTACCAGCCGGTGGCGATCCCGGAGATCGCTGATTCCGTGGAACTGGCGCAGCTTTTTGCTCATGGGATTCCGGATTATATGAAAGAGATCGCACTCTCATTACTTCCCATTGTATTGTTTTTCGGTCTGTTCCAGATATTTGCCCTGCGGCTGTCGGGGAAGACACTGGCGAAGATTCTGATCGGTCTGGTGTATACTTATATCGGTCTGGTACTGTTCCTGACCGGCGCAAATGTGGGCTTTATGCCTGCCGGTAATTACCTCGGTCAGGTCATGGCAGCCAGATCCTACAGGTGGGTACTGGTGCCGGTGGGAGCACTGATTGGTTACTTTATCGTAAAAGCGGAGCCCGCGGTCTATGTACTGAATCATCAGGTAGAGGAGCTGACGGACGGTGCCATCTCTGCCAGATCCATGGGGGTTTCTCTGTCCGTGGGCGTATCCTTATCCGTAGCACTGGCGATGATCCGCGTGCTGACGGGGATCCCGATTCTATGGTTTTTGATCCCGGGCTACGGTGTGGCGATCGGACTATCCTTTTTTGTACCGAAGATATTCACAGCGATAGCCTTCGACTCCGGCGGTGTGGCGAGCGGTCCCATGACAGCTACCTTTTTACTGCCGTTAGCGCAGGGCGCCTGTGTGGCGGTGGGCGGCAATTTAGTCGCAGATGCTTTCGGTGTGGTAGCAATGGTAGCCATGACACCGCTGATCACGATCCAGATATTGGGAATGGTATATCAGTTAAAGCAGCCAAAGAGCGGTGCAGGCGTATTTGCCGGTGCGGCGGATGCATTTGGTGCTTTGGATGAGAATGCCATCATTGAACTGTAGGAGGTGTGCCCATGAGTGAATTATATATGATGGTCACCATTACCAATCGTCAGCTGACGAGGAAATTCGTGGAATGCTATAAAGAAAAAGGCGCACAGGTCGGCAGTGTTACCGTCGGCATGGGAACCGCGGCGAATGAGATCTTAGATTATTTTGGACTGGACGGCATGGAGAAGAGCGTATTGTTCCATCTTGTCACAGATGCTTCCTGGCGGCAGATCAAGGCTGCCCTGCGCAAAAAGATGCAGATTGATCTCCCGGGAATGGGAATCGCATTTATCATTCCCGTGAGCAGTGTCGGCGGCAAGAAAGCATTGAATTACCTGACCTGCGGGCAGGAATTCGTAAAAGGAGAGGAGTCCACATTGAAAGAGACGAAGAATGAGCTTCTGGTAGTGATAGCCAATCATGGATATACGGAACTGGTCATGGATGCAGCGAGAGAAGTACATGCGGCAGGCGGCACAGTCATCCATGCCAAGGGCACCGGAACAGAGAATGCACAGCAGTTTCTGGGCGTGACACTGGTGCCGGAAAAAGAAATGTTGTTCATTGTGGTAAGAAGTGAGCAGAAAAATTCCATCATGCGTGCTATAATGGAAAAAGCAGGACTGGAGAGTAAAGCACAAAGCATAGTATTCTCCCTTCCTGTGACAGATACTGCAGGCATGCGCCTGATGGAGGAGATGGGAGAGACATGACAAACGGCTTATCCGGACCCAGGAAGCAGTTCCTGGACGTGCTTCGGGTACTGGCAACCTGTGCAGTGGTGCTGATGCATGTACTGACAGGTGCGATAGATGTGACAGACACGTCAATAGTGCCGGAATACCGGTCATTATTGCTGTCAGTTATGGATCTGGTGACCTGGTGTGTTCCTATATTTTTATTGATCTCGGGATATTTGTTCCTGAATCCGGAACGTACATTGACTTATCCGGTCATGATTAAAAAATATTGCAGGAGGATTGCACTGGCGATCCTCCTATTCGGCGTTCCGTATGCAGCTTCCGAGCTGGCAGTGACGGAGCGGACCTTCCGGATCATGATGATCCCGGAGGCACTGAAGATGACTCTGACGGGACATACCTGGTCCCATATGTGGTATCTGTATCTGATCTTGTTTTTATATCTGATCACGCCGCTTCTGAAAAAAGTGCTGCGTGTGCTGCCGGTGTGGGGGGTTGTGGCAATGATGGCAGTGATCTTCTTGGGAAGCAGTGTGGCACCGTTTCTGAATAAGGTACTGGACGTCAACAGTATTCCGGTATTGCCGGATGGCGGTGTGTATTTCCTGTATTATCTGTGTGGATATCTCTTCGCGGTGAGAGAAGTATGTGTGGACAAGGGAAGGAATGTATGGCTGACAGCTGCAGTAGCGGTTCTGGCTCTTGGAATGATCCTGAGCAGAACACTTGCGGGATTCTCCATTCAGATGGCATACAATTATCCGTTTACAGTACTGCTTGCAGTGCTTCTGTTCGCAGCAGGATGGAATGGGAGTATTAAAAAACACCGGATCCCCTGGCAGGAGGCGGGAGCCTTGAGCTTCGCTGTATACCTGGTACATCCGGTGTATGTGAACCTGTTGTATAAATTCGTGAAGATCACACCCTTTACGGTGTTGGAACAATGCGGTGTGCAGTCTGTAGCCGCGGGACAAGCGGTATTGATTTTGCTGCTGGCTGCATTCTGCCTGGTAGTGCTGGCACTGGCAACGGCTACCGCGTGGGTACTTCGGAAGATTCCGGTGCTCAGAAAATATGTGTTATAATCTCTGCCAACGTCCGGAAGCGCCGCAGGGAAGTACCAGCCCACTCTCGGTGACGGGGAGGCCGATCTCTTCGGCTTCCACATGACCGCCGAACTTTTTCGTCAGGGTGGAATTCATCATATAGGACAGCACGGCGGGCTGCAAGCCTGTAGTGTACGAATTGATCAGGAAGAACAGTGCATCATCGGATAAAAGCTGTGCGGTCAGTCCTACGAAATCCCAGATATTATCCTCTATTTTCCAGATCTCGCCCTTGGGTCCTCTGCCGTAGGAAGGGGGATCCATGATGATGCCGTCGTATTTGTTGCCCCGGCGGATCTCACGCTCTACGAACTTCATACAGTCGTCCACCAGCCAGCGGATCGGAGCATCGGCTAGTCCGCTGGCAGCAGCGTTCTCCTTTGCCCAGCCGACCATACCCTTGGACGCATCCACATGGGTCACAGCAGCTCCCGCAGCTGCGGCGGATACAGTGGCACCGCCGGTGTAAGCGAAGAGGTTCAGTACCTTCACGGGTCTGCCTGCCTCATGGATCAGACCGGAGAACCAGTCCCAGTTCACCGCCTGCTCCGGGAACAGACCGGTATGCTTGAAGCTGAAGGGCTTCAGATGGAAGGTCAGAGGATCCGTCTTACCGGAGGCTTCCTTCTGAAAAGGCAGGGTGTAATGGATCGCCCACTCGTCCGGCAGCCGGAAGAACTCCCATTCTCCGCCGCCCTTCGCACTTCTGTGGTAATGACCGTTTTTCTGCTTCCAGCCCTTATGATCGTGGGGCGTCTTCCAGATGACCTGGGGATCCGGACGCACCAGAATATAATCTCCCCAACGCTCTAACTTTTCTCCGCTGGACGTATCCAGCACTTCGTAATCTTTCCAATGATCTGCAATCCACATATAGAAACCTTTCTGTGTGTATACTTTGTAACTGATTTTTACAGGACATAATAATAGAATATAATACCGGAAAGACTTTTTCAAGGAATACTTGCTATTGAACCACATTGAGCCATTCCTCAATAGTTTTTTGAAATTCCCGTGTGAGGGGGAAAGTTGATTACAAACA
>ENA-OZMI01000418-OZMI01000418.1-human-gut-metagenome-genome-assembly--contig:-NODE-418-length-8329-cov-6.060189_pt1 | contig 8329 bp, 10 predicted proteins | sample MGYA00244183_ERZ653801 | MGnify/ENA primary metagenome ERZ653801 (study PRJEB26926, sample SAMN06164433) | human gut metagenome | biome: ENVO:00009003; feature: ENVO:2100002; material: ENVO:00002003... | reverse complement strand
TGGTCGACACGGGCAACTCCTACCAAGGGCTCTGCTCGCTGATTCACGCCAAGACCAAGGGCCGCGACGGGGTGTATTTCACCTACACCGAGGAGGCGCCCATCGCCTTCAATCCCTTCTATGTCGAGGACGGAGTGTACGACGTGGAGAAGCGCGAGTCGCTCAAGACGCTGCTGCTGACCCTTTGGAAACGCGAATCCGAGGAGCCGACGCGCTCGGAGGAGGTGGCGCTCTCGAACGCCGTGAACCTCTACCTCTCGAAGCTCCGCACCGACCGCTCCATCGTCCCCTCGTTCGATACCTTTTACGAGTTCGTCGAAACCGACTACCGGCGGCTTCTGGAGCAGAAGCGCGTGCGCGAGAAGGATTTCGACCTCGAAAATTTCCTGAACGTGCTGGAACCTTACTATAAGGGCGGCGAATACGACTACCTGCTGAACTCCGACAAACAGCTTGATTTGCTGGACAAGCGTTTCATCGTCTTCGAGCTGGACAACATCTCCTCGAACCGGACGCTGCTGCCGGTGGTGACGCTCATCATCATGGAGACCTTCATTTCGAAGATGCGGCGGCTGAAAGGCGTCCGCAAGATGATTCTCATCGAGGAGTGCTGGAAGGCCCTCACCTCGGCCAATATGAGTGCATATATTAGGTATTTGTTTAAAACCGTTCGCAAGTATTTCGGCGAGGCGGTCGTGGTGACGCAGGAGGTGGACGACATCATCTCGTCGCCCATCGTCAAGGAGTCGATCATCAACAACGCCGACTGCAAGATTCTTTTGGACCAGCGCAAATACCTCTCGAAATTCGATGGCATACAACGTCTGCTGGGACTGACGGACAAGGAGCGGGCGCAGATTCTCTCGATCAACCTCTCGAACGACCCCAAACGCCTCTATAAAGAGGTCTGGATCGGACTCGGAGGCGTGCAGTCGGCGGTTTATGCCACGGAAACCTCGGTCGAAGAATATCTGACCTATACCACCGAGGAGTCGGAAAAGATGCAGGTGATGGAGCTTGCCGGGAAGCTCGGCGGCGACATCGAGGCCGCCATCCGCCAGCTGGCACGCGAACGCGAAACGAAAACCGAATCTTAATGCCTGCTGCCATGAAACAGTTGCTTGGGATATGCGCAGGTCTCCTGCTGACGTTGGCCGCCGTGCTCGGTGCTTTCCGCCTCTTCTACGATTACGAATACCGCAAAATCCGTCCCCTGTGCGGCGAGTGGCATTCGACGCTCGACGATACGCGGCTGATGATCGAGCCGTGCGGTGATAAATTCCGGATCACCATCACGCGCCGCGGCGCATCGGAAACACATGTCCTGCATTACAGGAACTGCATCCACTACACGACCTACGGCGGACGCCGGGTCGATCTCTTTTACACGCCCCCGGCCGATGCGCTGCTCCTCGTGCCGGGCGGCGCTTTCAAACGAACCTCAAACCTCAAAGACAATGAACAGTAATCAACCGACACCTGCGTCGGCCGTAGCGGCCTTGCAGCAGGAGATCAGAACCCGCACCGAAGTTATCCGCACCTTGGCGGACCTTCGGGAACAACTCGACGCCGATCGCATCTGCGGGGCGTGGCTTTCGGCGGAAAACAACCTCTCGGCCTCGATACGCCGCATCGGCGAGGGAACGTGGCGCATCCTCGTCTTCGACCATGCGCTCTGCTACAAACGTATCGTGCAGGACGGCATCGTCTCGCTGCGCCGCCACCGCCTTTGGCTCGGGGCCGACGACGGCAACCGCGTGATCTACGATGTTGCCACCGAGACACTCACCATCGGCTGTTATGGACGCTTCGTCGCCGAAGACAGCATCCGGCGGCAGGACGATGACGAAATCGTCGCCGCAGAACCTTTCAACGAACCGGCCGAATAATGGAGCGTCATTCGGGATTTCCGGGCTGCCCCTGCAATCAGGGGCGGCCCTTCGGCAGACTCCGCCCGCAGTCACACATTTCTAAATCCGACGGTTATGGAATGGAAAGATAGGATCGCGCGGCTATTCCGCCGCAAGCCGGAGTGGGAAAGGGAACATCGACGCACGCTCATTGCCCGTCATGCTGAGAACCTGCTCCGGGAACGGGATATAAGCAGTATTGCAGACCTTGTGCGACGGCACCGGAAATCTAATCTGACCATTGCCGGAATCGGACTGACAATGAATACAGCGACATCCCGCTTTCTCAGAACGCCCGAAGATGCGGCTGGAAAAGATATGCTGGAGCTGATGGATGCCCTGCGCAGAACACCGTTTGCGAAAAAGATCGGGCGCCGCCTCGCGGACGTTCCGGCAGACACCGCCCACTCCCTGCACGGCCTGCTGGCCATGCACACCTTTCTCTTGGATGCCTATCTGGAGCAGCATCCCGACAGCAAGCTCCGGCAGCCGCCGATGGCCGAGGTGCAGGCAGCAGCGCATATTATCGACCGGCAGTTCCGCACCGAGACGTTCCGCGAGCTGCGCCATCTGGCAGAAACAAGTGGACGTTATATGCCCTCCTGTTACGTCGTGCGACTCTACGATTGGGATACCGATATGGGCCAGTTGCAGGAGATGCGCGGGCAGCTGGACGGCCCGGCATGTGCGGACAATCCGCAGCAGGTGCAGCAGCTCCGGGAGCGAATCTGGAAGGCCGAGAACCGCATGGTACGGGAAGCCGAGAGGATATTGGAGAGCGATCCGGAAATTCCCCTGCGGCAAACCTACATCGAGAAACTCGATGCCGAGTTGCAGACATTGGGATGGCTTGCACGCTTCCCGGAGCGAATCGACGACAGCCGTATTAACCGGCAGCTGCTCGACAAATACAGCATCGAGTCGGGCATCCCCCGCGAAGACCAGTCCCGGCAGATTGAAAAAGCCTTCCGGGAGTTGGATGCACGGCTCGTACGTATAACCGGGCGGCAGCCCTACGCGGACGATCTGTTCGAATCCCTGCGACAGAAAGGCCCGAAGCCGGAGAAACATATTTCCGGGGTGCGGCAGAAAGAAATCAATTCTGCAAGGGAAGAGCAAACCGAACAGCCGGCTTCGGGTCGGCGGATAAAGCGGTGATGCCCGTCTTCGGGTGAATATCCTCAATAACACAATCAATTCGAGCATGAAACAGAAAATCATTCTGCTGTGTCTGTGCCTCGTCTGCACGGGCCGCAGCACATACGCCCAGTGGGTCGTCTCGGACCCCACGAACCTCGCGCAGGGCATCGTCAACTCCACCAAGCAGGTCGTCGAAGCCGCCAAGAACGGCTCCACCATGCTGCAAAGTTTTCAGGAAACCGTGAAGATTTATGAGCAGGGGAAGCGATACTACGACGCCCTGAAATCCGTCAGCAACCTCGTCCGCTCGGCCCGCAAGGTGCAGCAGTGCATCCTGCTCGTGGGCGAAATCTCGGACATCTACGTCGACGGTTATCGCCGCATGGTCGGCGACGAGAACTTCACGCCCGCGGAGCTCGCGGCCATCGCCGCAGGCTACGCCCGCATCATCGAGGAGTCGGCCGGGGAATTGAAGGAGCTGCAGGACATCGTGAACCCTACGGACATGTCCCTGACGGACAAGGACCGTATCGACGTAGTGCAGCGCGTCTACGGCGTGTTGCGGCGCCACCGCGATCTGGCACGCTACTACACGCGCAAGAACATCTCCATATCCCTGCTGCGGGCCGCCCGGAAGCGGGACATGGAGGGTGTACTCTCGCTCTACGGAACCGACGAACAACGCTACTGGTAGTATGGTACGCATGCTTTCCCTTACGGAGAATCTGCACACGATTCTCCGGGTGTTATACGACGATATGATGGCGCTGTGCTACCCGATGTCGCAGGTCGCAATGGCCATCGCAGGGATCGGGGCGCTGCTCTACATCGCTTACCGCGTCTGGCAGTCGATGGCCCAAGCCGAACCTATCGACCTCTTTCCCCTTATGCGGCCCTTCGCCATCGGAATCTGCATCCTATTCTTTCCGACGCTGGTGCTGGGAAGCCTGAACGGCATTCTCTCGCCGCTGGTAAAGGCCACGCATTCGCTTATGGCCGGGCAGACGCTCGACATGCAACAGTGGCAGGAGCGGCGTGAGCGGCTCGAACTCGAAGGCCGCGAGCAGATGCCTCCGGACAGCTACTACGCCGAGGACGAGGAGATGGAGCGCGAGCTCAGCGAGCTGGGCGTGGACGACCAGACACAGCAGACACTCGACCGCATGAACGAGGAACGCTCCTCATGGTCTGTAAAAGGACTTATCTTCAAAGGCTTGGCATGGATACTCGAACTGCTCTTCGCGGCCGCGAGCGTCATACTCGACGTGCTGAGGACTTTCTATCTGGTCGTGCTGTCGCTGCTGGGGCCGATCGCCTTTGCCATCTCCGTGTTCGACGGATTCCAGTCCACACTGACGCAATGGCTCACGAAGTATGTCTCGATCTACCTGTGGCTGCCGATCTCGGACCTTTTCTCAGCGATCATCGCACGTTTGCAAAGTCTCGCCATGCGGCATGATACCGAACTTATGGAGCAGGGATACAACTGGTATGTGGACTGGTCGAACAGCCTGAACCTGATCTTCATGCTCGTGGCCGTATGCGGATATCTCTGCATCCCCTCGATCGCCTCGTGGGTCGTGCAGGCGAACGGATTCGCCGCCTACAACAAGACCGTCTCGAAGATGACCTCGCTCGTAAGCGCCGGAGCCGGATGGACGGCCGGCAAAGCATGGGCCGGGGCCAAAGGCGCCGGCTCGGCGGCATTATCGGGCGGTAAGGCCGTAGGGCGTGGTATCATGAACGGCGCCCGGCTTATTTTCAGAAAATAAAATAATTCGCTGTTATGGAATTCAAGTGTTTAACGAACATCGAAACATCGTTTCGGCAACTGCGCATGTACGCTTTCGTCTTCGTCGGAATCTGCGCCGTCGTAACCGTGGCGGCGGTCTGGTTGTCCTACTCCTTCGCCGAACGGCAGCGGCAGAAGATCTACGTACTGGACAACGGGCGCTCGCTGATGGTGGCGCTCTCGCAGGACCTCGCACAGAACCGTCCCGTAGAGGCCCGCGAGCATGTGCGGCGCTTCCACGAACTCTTTTTCACCCTCTCGCCCGACAAGGCGGCCATCGAGTCCAATGTCGGACGCGCCCTGCAGATGGCCGACAAAAGCGCCTTGTCCTACTACAAGGTCTTGCAGGAGAAGGGATTCTTCAACCGCCTGATCGCGGGCAATGTCTCGCAGATGGTCAAAGTGGACAGCATCCGCTGCGATTTCAACCATTATCCTTACGAGGTTACGACCTTTGCACGGCAGCGTATCCTGCGCGAGAGCACCGTCACGGAGCGGTCGCTCGTCACGACATGCCGTCTGGTGAACGTCTCCCGCTCGGACAACAACCCGCAGGGATTCATGGTCGAAGCGCTGAACATCGTCGAGAACAAAGACATTGCAACCTATGACCGTTAAACCGCACTCCCTGCACTGCCGCATCCGTTGGGTGCGGCGGTCGCTGCGGCGCCGGCACGACATGCTCGCGCCCTGCATCCGGGAGCGGATCGTACTCGCGGCGCTCGTCCTGCTGCTGCTCCTTTATCTTTGGCTCTTGTTCGCTACGGACATGGTACCGGAGCTGGAGGTCGGGCATTTTGAATATTTACCCCTGAAACCGTAAACCATTATGACAGACAACAAGAATCCGTGCAGCGACCCCTCGGCGGAGTTCGAACGGCAGCGCAAACGCAAGGTACTGCTCTTCGCGGCGATCCTCGGATGCATATTCCTCGTCGTGCTGTGGTTCATATTCCGGCCTGCACCCGTCAAGCCTCAAGAAGGGGCCGCGGGGATCAACACGTCGGTCCCGGACGGCAAGGCTCAGGCCACCGTCGGCGACAAACGCAAAGCCGCGGAACAGTTCCGCAGCGAAGAACAGCAGCAGAAACGCATGATGACACTCGGCGACAACTCGTTCTCGCTGCTGGACGACGGGCTCAAACCCGCCGAGGAGTCTGCCCCGGCGGACAACCCCGCACAGCGGGCCGCCGAGGCCAACCGGGCCATGCAGCAGCAGGTGCAGGGCTTCTACGCCGCTCCGCAGCGCAATGCCGAGGTCGAAGCCCTGAAAGAGCAGGTCACGGCCCTGCAATCCCAGCTCGATGCCGAGCGGCAGCAGCCCGACCCGTTGGAAATGGCCGAGGAGCAGTACAAGCTCGCCCGGAAATATCTCGGCGGCGGAACGGCCGCGGACGAAGAGGCCGGGCCGACGAAGCAGCGAAGGGATTCGCGCCTGTCCGTCATGCGGCCCGTTCGGGAGGGTGAGGTCGAAGCCTCGACGCTCGACACGCGGGCGGATTTCACCATCGAGCGCAACCTCGGATTTCTCACGGCGGCAAGTGGGGCCGCGCACGCCGATATTCCGACCGTCAAGGCCTGTGTCGCCAAGACGCAAATCATACGCGCCGGAAGCATGGTGCAGCTACGGCTACTGGAAGCCGTGCGCATCGACGGAGTGCTAATTCCCCGCAACACTCCGTTATACGGTCTTGCGACGATTGCCGGAATGCGGCTGCAAGTCACGGTGTCGTCCGTCGAATACGGCGGGCGGATCTTCGCTGTCGAAGCCGCGGCTTACGACCTCGACGGCCAGCCGGGGCTGAACGTCCCGAACTCCCGCGAGCGGACGGCCCTCAAAGAGGCGCTGGCATCCGTCGGGCAGACCGCCGGAACGAGTGTAAACGTCACCCGTTCGGCCGGACAGCAGGTGTTGTCCGAGTTGGCGCGCGGAGGATTGCAGGCTTCGTCGCAGTATGTCGCCGGGAAGCTCCGCGAGGTGAAGATCACCCTCAAAGCCAATCATCAGCTATTATTGATTTCAAAAGAATAGAACACACATGAAACGAGACCTTATTTATCTGATTCTGATCGTCGCGGCAATCGCAGCGGTAAAGGTTACGGCACGAACGACACCGGAAACGCCGGCTGAGATCCGGCCGCTGCGTATCGAAGCGGGATTCACCAAGACCGTACATATTCTTTTCCCGTCGCCCGTGACCTACATTGACATCGGCTCGATGGACATCATAGCAGGCAAGGCCGACGGGGCCGAAAACGTCGTGCGGGTGAAAGCGGCCGTGCGGAATTTCGCAGCAGAAACCAACCTGACGGTCATCACCGAAGACGGAGGATTTTTCACTTTCGATGTCCACTATGCCGAGAATCCTGTTGTCTCGACCCTCAATCTTACAGTGCAGGAACCGCAACCAGAAAGTATGAAGAAACCGGCTGCTGTGGGCTATCCGCAGCCGACGGCCCCAGCATCCGAAAGCCGGGTGCTGCTGCGCGAGGTAGGGCGCGAGAAACCTGCGACCATAAAACGCATGTTGAGCGACATATACCGCCAAAACCGTACGGACGTGAAGGGCATTCGCACAAAGAAGTACGGCATCGGGGTCGAGGTGCTGGGAATTTACGTCTCCAACGATGTCGTTTACATACATACTTGTATGTATAACGACACGAATATCTCCTTCGAGGTGGATTCACGGCGGTTCATCGTAGCGGATCGCAAACTTACGAAGCGCACGGCGCAGCAGCAGACGCCGCTCGAAATCCTGCGCGTATGCAACGATCCGGCAGTCGTGAGGGGACACCAGCGGCAAAGGACGGTATTCGCGCTGCCCAAACTGACGATCTCCGACGACAAAGTGCTTTTGCTGGAAATCGTCGAGAAAAACGGAGCCCGCCATCAGACGGTGGAGATAGCGGCCAAGGAATTATTGGATGCCAAACTGCTCTAAAGCGATGATCGGCAAACTCTCGAAAAGCGAATCGCTGCGGACTGTGATTGAATATGTCCTCAAAAACGATCATTCCCGGCTGATCGCCTGCGAAGGGATATTTGTAAGCGACTGCCATAATGAGGAGTGGCTGGAACAGATGATCTCCGACTTCGAAGATCAGACGTTGCTGCATGATCCGGTTGCCAAAGCTGCCGGGCACATATCGCTTTCGTTCCACCCGAACGATGCTCCGCAGATGACGGATTTTCGGATGGTGAAAATCGCCCGGGAATATATGCAGTGCATGGGGATCGATAATACACAGTATGTTATCGTACGCCACACGAACACGGCGCATCCTCATTTGCATATCGTTTACAACCGGATATGCAATGACGGGAAGCTGATTCCCGACAGGAACGAACGTTTCCGGAATGTCCGCTTTTGCAAGGCATTGTCTTTCAAATACGGCCTGACGCTCGGGGAACGCCAAAAGTAGGTGTCCGATGTATATCCACTGTCTCTTATACACATCTCCGAGCCCACGAGACCTCTCTACA
>ENA-OZMI01000412-OZMI01000412.1-human-gut-metagenome-genome-assembly--contig:-NODE-412-length-8444-cov-4.110502_pt1 | contig 8444 bp, 9 predicted proteins | sample MGYA00244183_ERZ653801 | MGnify/ENA primary metagenome ERZ653801 (study PRJEB26926, sample SAMN06164433) | human gut metagenome | biome: ENVO:00009003; feature: ENVO:2100002; material: ENVO:00002003... | reverse complement strand
AGATGTAGAGAGGTCTCGTGGGCTCGGAGATGTGTATAAGAGACAGATGTAGAATATGTGCGTGAAAAAGATTGGTATCTGCGTATCTACATTGATAAACCGGGTGGAGTTGAAATCGACGATTGCCAATTAGTAAGTGAAAAACTGACTACAGTTTTAGATGAAAAAGACCCGATTAAAGAGAAATATTACCTGGAAGTTTCATCACCCGGCATTGACCGCCCGTTGAAAAAAGATAAAGATTTTACAGCAGCTTATGGAAGTAAAGTTGATATTTCCTTTTTTGCTCCGTGGGAAGGCTTAAAAGATCTGGTTGGAATTTTAATAAGTCACAGCGATGAGACAATAGAAATAAAAACGATTATCAAGGGAAAAGAAGCCAAAAATCCGGTCAGCATTGACCGAAAACTTATCGCAATGATCAGACCGCATATTGATTTTTAAAGATTATAAAGTATAGGAGGATTAAGAAACGTGAACGCAGATTTTATTCTGGCAATAGGGGAATTGGGAAAAGAGAAGGGGATTGATCCGGAACTCCTGTTCCAGGCGGTCGAAGAAGCTCTTGTAACAGCTTATAAAAAGAATTTTGGTTCTAACCAGAATGTCCGTGTTGATATGAACAAAGTAACAGGTGAACTTCACATATATGCACAGCGTCATATTGTGGCAGAGGTAGGCGACGATCCTAATGAGATTTCTCTGGAGGAAGCCCGTAAAATAGATCCTCGCTATGAAGTCGATGATATTGTAGAAACTGAGGTGACTCCACGTAACTTTGGTCGTATTGCAGCACAAAATGCCAAACAGGTTGTTGTACAGCGTATCCGTGAAGCAGAACGCGGCATGGTTTTCGAGAAATTTTCCAGCAGAGAGAATGATATCGTAACCGGTATCATTCAACGTATGGAAAATAAAAATGTTTATATTGATTTAGGTAAGGCCGAGGCTATTTTGACTCCTAACGAGCAGATACCCGGAGAAATTTATCAATATCATGATAGGATGAAAACCTATATCGTGGAAGTAAAAAAGACCAGCAAAGGCCCACAGATTATGGTTTCCCGAACACATCCGGGATTGCTGAAAAGACTGTTCGAGCTGGAAGTTCCTGAAATTCACGACGGATTAGTCGAGATCAAGTCAGTAGCTCGTGAACCTGGTATGCGTTCTAAGATATCCGTTTATACTAAGGATGAGAATATTGATCCGGTCGGTGCCTGTGTTGGACATAAAGGTATGCGTGTTCAGACTATTGTTAATGAGCTGCGCGGTGAAAAAATCGATATCGTCAAATACAGTTCCGAGCCTGACCAATATGTGGCTAATGCCTTATCGCCAGCTAAGGTTGTCAGTACTGAAGTTCTGGAAGAAGAAAAAATCTGCCGCGTTATAGTGCCTGACTATCAGTTGTCTCTGGCAATTGGTAAAGAAGGACAAAACGCACGTCTGGCAGCGAAGCTGACAGGTTGGAAGATAGATATCAAAAGTGAATCTCAGGCTGCCGAAGAAGCAGAACAGGGAGCACAAGAAGTTGGTGTAGCCTATGAAGCAGACGAAGATTAAAAAGATCCCTCAACGTAAATGTGTGGGCTGTAATGAAATGAAAGAGAAAAAAGCTCTGCTGAGAATAGTACGTTCTCCGGAAGGTGAGATAAGCCTTGATTTGACTGGGAAAAAGGCAGGTCGTGGAGCTTATGTTTGCCAATCTAAAGAATGCATCACAAAAGCAGTGAAGGAAAAACGTTTGGAACGGGCCTTGGAAAAGCCGGTCATCGAAGAAGTTTATGCCAAATTGCTGGAGGATTTGCCTGATGGCGAATAATGGTGTGACTTTTGCCTTAGGATTGGCACAGAAAGCAGGTAAACTGGCATCAGGCGACTATGCTGTAAGATCTGCTCTGAAAAACGGTAAAGCTAAGCTATTGCTTGTGGCCGCAGATGCTGCTGAAAATTCTAAAAAAGATATGTATTTTATGGCAGAGATGTCTGATACACCCGTGGTTGAATGCCTGACCAGAGATGAACTGGGCTGGGCGATTGGCAAGGCTAAAAGAACCGCAGTAGTTGTTTTGGATAACAGCTTTGCGAATATGATAAATAAAAATATATGACATAAATACGCTTGGAGGTGGATGAATGGGTAAGCATAGAGTATATGAGATAGCAAAAGAACTTGGTAAAACAAACCAGGAAGTAATCGATATTTTAGCTAAAAATAACATTCAGGTAAAAAGTACATTAAGCACTGTAGACGATACGGTTAGAGATTTGGTAGTGAAAAACTCGGCCAGGAAGCCTGTACAGGAGAAGAAGGCTGCTCCTGCACCGCAACATATAGTGAAAAAAGAGCCGGTTAAGCAGGCTGAAGCTGCTCCGAAGCAGGTGCAAACTCAACAGAATTCCGCTGCGAATACACAGCGTCCGCAGCAACAACAGGGTCAGCGTCCCAACAATCAGGGGCAACGTCCTATTAATCAGGGTCCGCGTCCTGCTGCCGTTAATCATCAGCAGGGGCAGAACGCAGGTCAAAACCGTCCTAATCAGGGCATCAGCCAGCAGAATCGTCCTAACAACCAACAAGGTCAGCGCCCACAGCAACAGCAGGGGCAACGTCCTAATACCCAAAATCAAGGTCAGAGGTTTAATCAAAACCGTCCTAACCAGGGCGTTAATACGCAAAATCGTCCCAATAATCAACAGGGACAACGCCCGCAGCAGGGAAACAGACCGCAGCAGCGTCCTCAGGGGGGCATTTATATAGGCCCGCGCGGGCAGCAGCCTGGTCAGCATAATGCTAACGCAGCGCGCCCGCAGCAGCAGGGTAATGCGCGCCCGCAACAGGGAAATATGAATAACAATAATAATGCACGTCCGCAGCAAGGCGGTACCGGTGCACAGCGTCCGCAGGCCAATACTGCTCGTCCTGCTGGTGCCAATAATAAACCTTTTAATAAAAATGCCCGTAAAGATAAACCGCAGATCAAAGGTTCTTATGCAACTAAAGACAGCCGTCCTAACCGCAGTAATAATCATATGGGACGCAGTAATAAACGCCAGGGCGGCAATAATAATGTTCCGCGCGTGCAGCAGCCTGTAGTAGAGGTTCAGAAACCTACTTATGTAGAGATCGGCGAAACTATCAATGTCAAAGATTTTGCCAACCTGCTGAAACGTGAAGTCAGCGAAGTTATCAAATCTTTGTTCATGTTGGGCGTGATCGTTACTATCAATCAGGATATCGACTTTGATACGGCATTGTTGGTCGGCAGTGAATTTGATGTCGAAGTTGCCGCGTTACCGCCTGAAGAGGATCCGACTGAAATTCCGGAAGTGGAAGATGATCCGGCTAAACGTTTGCCGAGGCCGCCGGTAATCACTGTTATGGGTCACGTTGACCATGGTAAAACTTCTCTGCTTGACGCTATTCGCAAGGCTAATGTTACAGCAAGAGAAGCTGGCGGTATTACGCAGCATATCGGTGCTTATCAGGTTAATTATCAGGGCAAAAAGATTGTTTTCCTTGATACTCCCGGTCACGAAGCTTTTACAGCTATGCGTGCGCGTGGAGCACAGGTAACAGATGTTGCTATTTTGGTAGTTGCTGCAGATGACGGTGTTATGCCGCAGACGCTCGAAGCTATTAACCATGCAAAAGCAGCAAAGGTACCTATTATCGTTGCCATTAATAAAATGGATCGTCCCGGAGCTAATCCGGATCATGTAAAACAGCAGCTTGCTGAGCATGAGCTGATCCCGGAAGACTGGGGCGGCGATACTATCATGGTTCCGGTTTCCGCACATCAGAAAACAGGTATTTCCGAACTGTTGGAAATGATTCTGCTGGTTGCAGAAATGCAGGATCTGAAAGCTAATCCAAGTCTGCCTGCTCATGGTACGATTATTGAAGCGCAGCTTGATAAAGGCCGCGGTCCTGTCGCTACTGTTTTAGTTCAGCGCGGCACTTTGCAGATCGGTGATACTATTATTGCCGGTACTGCTTATGGCAAGGTGCGTGCAATGGTCAATGACCGTGGTGAAAAAGTCAAAAAAGCACTGCCTTCTACGCCTGTAGAGGTTTTAGGCTTAAACGATGTGCCGCTGGCCGGTGATATTCTTGATTCTACTGATGAAAAGATTGCCCGCAGTGTTGCTGAAAAGCGTGTTGCGAAAAAACGTATTGAAGAAATTCAGCAGAATTCCAAAGTTTCGCTGGATGATTTGTTCCAACGTATTCAAGAGGGCGAGATTAAAGACCTGAATATAGTCGTTAAAGCCGACGTTCAAGGTACTATCGAAGCTTTGCGTTCTTCTTTGCAGAATATAAAAAATGACGAAGTTAAAGTCGTTGTTGTACATGCTGGTGTAGGTGCTATTACCGAGTCCGATGTTATGCTGGCCTCAGCCGCCAATGCCCTCATTATCGGCTTTAATGTTCGTCCTGATGCTAACGCCCGTAAAGCAGCGGAAGCAGAGAAGGTAGATGTTCGGACTTACCGCGTTATTTATGACGCTTTGAATGACGTTGAAGCTGCTATTAAAGGTATGCTGGCACCGAAATTCCAGGAGACTATCCAGGGCCGTGTAGAGGTTCGTCAGATGATCACTATTTCGAAAATGCTGATTGCTGGCTGCTATGTGCTGGAAGGTAAGATCACCAATACTTCTAAAGTGCGCGTAGTTAGAGACGGTATCGTCATCAACGAAGACGAAATCGACACTTTACGACGTTTCAAAGACGATGTGAAGGAAGTCGCTGCAGGCTATGAATGCGGTGTTACTTTGGAAAAATTCCGCGATTTGAAAGAAGGCGACGTGTTCGAAGTCTTCACTATGGAAGAAGTCGCCGTCGAATAGGTGAACTATGGCTAGATTAAGAGTAGAAAAAGTACAGGAAGCAATCAAACAGGAGCTTAGTAAAATGCTGCTGATGGATATCAAAGATCCACGGATCCAGTTTGTTACCATTACCGGTGTTGAGCTTACTGATGATATGAGCATTGCTAAAGTATATGTCAGTCTTTATGGTCCGGAAAAGGATCATGAAGCTGCCTGGCAGGGATTGAATAAAGCACTTGGTTTTATGCGTACGGAAATAGCAAAGCGGATTCGCCTCCGCTTTGCTCCTAATTTGATTTTAGTAAAAGATACTTCGATGGAGTATAGTGCACATATCGAGGGATTGCTGAAGAAAATCAAAGAAGAGGAAGGTCCCTCGCATGAGTAAGCATTTTTCCCTGCAGGAAACAGCCGCTTTACTGCAGGCTGCCAATAAAATAGTATTATGTTCTCATGTGAGCCCAGACGGTGATACGCTGGGCTCTGCTTTGAGTTTGATGAAAGCTTTGCAGAAGCTTGGGAAAGATGTCATTGTGACTGTTGATGATGAAATCTCAAAGGTCTATAAATTTTTACCCGGTATCGAAAGCTTTGTCCGTTTTCAAAATGATGAGCGGATAGCTGCGGATCTGTTAGTCGTGATCGACGCCAGTTCTTTAGATAGAGCCGGTAACGTGTCACAGTGTGTCAGTGCTCCTAAAACACTCAATATCGACCATCATATTTCTAATACCGAATATGCCGATTATTTGTATCTTGATACAGCTGCGGCTGCTACCGGTGAAATTATGTATGAGTTGATTGATACATTAGGAGTTGAAGTGGATCTGGAGATGGCAACGTGTATCTATACGGCGCTGTATACGGACTGCGGTTCTTTCAAATATTCTAATACGATGCCGAAAACGATGCGGATAGCTGCAGCTTTATTGGAAATAGGGGTAAAACCCAATGAAATTTCTGACAGTATGGAGATTAAGCCGCGCTCTAATATCGAGATGCTGACAAAGGTTCTGGAAACATTGACCTTTGATGCTGATGGTAAAATTGCATATATTTCTATTAATAACGAAATGTATGACAAAGATGTTGATACAGATACCTTCATTTCTTATCCAAGGTATATTGAAGGCGTCGAAGTTGCTATTATGTTTAAAGCTGTGGAAAAAGCTGTTACCCGTGTCAGTATGCGGTCTCGTAACCTTGATGTTTCTGAAATCGCTATTACCTTCGGCGGCGGCGGTCATCTGCGCGCGGCAGGCTGTACTATCGAAGCTGCTTTACCTGAAGCGCAGCAACAGCTTTTGAAAGCCTTAAAGGAAAAATTAGTATGACATCAGGCATTTTGAATGTACTCAAGCCCTGTGGAATGACGTCTCACGATGTGGTCGGCTTTCTGCGCAGGACTTTGCAAACTAAGAAAATCGGACACGGCGGCACACTTGATCCTGATGCCGCGGGAGTACTGCCTGTTTTTATCGGTACGGCAACAAGGCTGTTGGAATATGCAGTCGAAGGCCGTAAAAATTACCGGGCTGAACTGAAATTCGGTATCAAGACAGACACAGGAGACGACAGTGGTACGATCATTGCCAGTTCAGAGGTTCGTGTTGTTACTGAAGCCGAAATTCAAGAAACTCTGCAAAAATTTATCGGTGAACAAAAACAGATTCCGCCCATGTACTCTGCTATAAAAAAAGATGGTCAGAAGCTTTATCAGCTGGCACGGCAGGGGATTGAAGTTGAACGGGAAGCACGGAGCATTACTATTGATGCTTTAGAACTGCTTCATAAAACTGGTACTTCTTTAACACTTGATATTGTATGTTCAAAAGGAACTTATGTAAGGACTTTGCTGGAAGATATTGCGGCAGAACTTGGTATGTGCGGCACAATGAGCTTTTTATTACGCAAACAGGTAGGAGATTTTTACCTGTCAGAGGCCAAAACTCTGGAAGAAATTGCCGCTGCACCGTATGCTTATCTGCTTCCTGCCGAAGCAGCAGTGCAGGATTTACAGGAACTGGTTTTGACAGATAAGCAGGCGCTGCGGATTACTCAGGGGGTAAAGACCACTGTGCGAGGCATTTCAAACGGTACATACCGCTTGAAAACGATTACAGGTGATTTTCTTGGCATTGGCAGTGCAGAGTCCGAGCTCGTTAAAGCTGAAAAAATATTGAAACAATTTCAAGCAGATGCGGAAATGATTTAGATTGAGGCAGATATGGAAATCATTACTTCATTAGAAGCTGTGAAAACTGAATATAGTCCCAGTGTTATTGCTTTGGGAACTTTTGATGGGCTGCATTTAGGTCATCAGGATATTATAAAAACAGCACGTGATTATGCCCAAAAGCATGGTTTGAAGCTGATTGTTTTTACATTCAGCAATCATCCCTTATCCCTGATCAAGCCTGATTTAGTTCCAGTGCGAATTATTACGCAGCAGCAAAAAATAAAATACCTGGAAAAATTAGGCGTTGATATTTTGGTGAACGTACCTTTTGATCATGATTTAGCCGGATTATCGCCGGATGAGTTTTTGAAAAAACTGGCTGTATTTAATTATCGATGCTTAGTAGTAGGTGAAAATTTCAGCTATGGTTTTTTAGGCAGCGGTAAAACAGATACTTTGCAGCGTACCGGATTGCACGATCACTTTACCGTGATTATCAGGCAACTGGTCAAATGCGGTAAAAACGTTATCAGCAGTACTGGCATCAGAAGTCTGATCCAGGCAGGGCATGTGGAGCATGCTAATCAGATGCTGGGGCGTGCTTATGCGCTCACCGGTATAGTTACGCATGGGGCGCAGCGCGGCAGGACAATTGGTTTTCCAACTGCGAATATCGAACTGCAGCGCAGTGAAACTGCTGTGCCGGCAACTGGTGGTTATGCGGTCAAGGTCAAGGTAGGCGATAAGCTGTATTTCGGTATGGCCAATATCGGCAATAACCCTACTTTTGGCGATGTGGAGCATGCACGTCTGGAGGTAAATCTGTTTGATTTTAAAGGCGATCTGTATGGCAGGGAGATCACTGTTTACTTTTATAAATATATACGTGGTGAAGAAAAGTTTGCCAGTATCGATACGCTGAAAGTACGTATTACTGAAGACCGCGAAAATATTAAAAACTATTTCCAATGTTACAAAAAATAGTTGTCTTTAAAAGTCAAGTGTGGTATACTACATAAGTACTTTAACCAAGGCTTGGATGCTCGCTTCTCCAACGACCTCTATGCTTTGGGGATTATAAAAAAATGGAGGAATTACAATGTTAACAGCTGAAAGAAAACAACAACTCATTCTTGAAAATGCACGTCATGAAGGCGACACCGGATCTCCGGAAGTACAAATCGCTGTCTTGAGCGAACGCATCAAATATTTGACCGAGCATCTGAAAGAACACAAGAAAGATCATCATTCCCGTCGCGGCCTGCTGAAAATGGTTGGTCAACGTCGTGGTCTGCTGAACTATCTGATGGCTAAAGATATCGAACGTTATCGCGCTATCATTGCTAAACTTGGCATCCGTAAATAATTTTGAGTATCAGAGCCTGCCTTTTCGGCAGGCTTTTTTATCTGTCTCTTATACACATCT
>ENA-OZMI01000409-OZMI01000409.1-human-gut-metagenome-genome-assembly--contig:-NODE-409-length-8462-cov-3.520281_pt1 | contig 8462 bp, 4 predicted proteins | sample MGYA00244183_ERZ653801 | MGnify/ENA primary metagenome ERZ653801 (study PRJEB26926, sample SAMN06164433) | human gut metagenome | biome: ENVO:00009003; feature: ENVO:2100002; material: ENVO:00002003... | reverse complement strand
GATTCGTCACGGCCGTCGGCGGCGGTACGCTGCGCGACCTGCTGCTGGGCCTGCCCCCTTTCTGGATGCAGAACGTTTCCTACCTGGTCGTATCGGGATTCGCCTTCCTGTTCGTAGTCGGGCTGCGCAAATACGTGATCCGGCTCAACAACACCTTCTTCATTTTCGATGCCGTCGGACTGGGACTTTTCACCGTCGTCGGCATTCAGAAAAGCATAGCCGTCGGCTATCCGATGTGGGTGGGTATCATCATGGGTACGCTGACCGGTGCGGCGGGCGGTATGCTGCGCGACGTGCTGCTGAACGAAGTACCCCTTATTTTCCGCAAAGACATCTACGCCATCGCCTGCATCTGCGGCGGACTGATCTACTATCTCTGTATGTATCTCGACCTGCCGGCGGCCCCCACGCAGTTCATCGCCGCCTGCTCGGTGATCCTCATTCGGATTCTGGCGGTACGGTACGGCATCTCCCTTCCGGCACTCAAGGGCGAAACCAGACCGGCACCCAAAGAGAAATAACGAATCGTTTCCGAAATACCGGTCCGGCGGTCGCTTCGACAACACGACAATTCCGCCGACCTGCAGAAAGGGATCGAATAGCAAAAAAGAATTACGGATCTTATTCCGCCGCCACAGACGACGGACGGCTGATTTCGGCCGTTTCGCCCCCGACGAAGCGAAGCAGATCCTGCGGAGCGATCCGGATCTGCAATCCCCGAACTCCCGCACTGATATAAATGACGGAGTGTTGCAAAACGGAAATATGGAAAAAGGTCGGGAACGGTTTTTTCATCCCGATCGGGGAACAGCCGCCCCGGATGTATCCGGTCGTCGGAAGCAACTCCCGGACGGGAATCAGATCGGCTTTCTTGTTGCCCGAAATGCGGGCGGCAGCTTTCAGATCGACCTCGTGATCTCCAGGGACGACACAGACGAAATGGCCCGTCCGGTCACCACGAAGCACGAGCGTCTTGAAAACCGCAGCAACATCTTCGCCGAGCTGTTCGGCCACGTGAGTCGCGGCCAGATGCTCCTCATCCACCCGATACGGGATCAATTCGTAGGCGATTTTGGCTCGGTCGAGCAGACGGGCCGCATTGGTCTTTTCTATTTTGACGTTCCCATGTTTCATTCCGCAGAAAGTAGTTCCATCCGGATCGGCAAAAATAATAATTTTTGACAGTCCGGTAAAATCTTTGTATTTTTGGGTATATTTATATTTTAGGAAAATCCGAAACGACATTCCGGAAAGGCTTCGATGAAACGACTCTGCGGCATACTCCTCGCTCTTGCGGGACTATTTCTGTACGCCCCCTGCGCCGCCCAGAACACCCGGGTGCGCGGTACGGTCACGGACGCACAGACGGGCGAGCCGATTCCCTACGCCGTCGTCCTGTTCCCGGGTACGACCACCGGCATCACCACCGACGACGAAGGGTTCTACTCGCTCGAAAGCCGCGACACGTCGAGCTACATCCGGGCAGAAATGGTCAGCTACGAGCCCCAGATTCGTCCGATCCCGGCCGGAAGCGACAACCGGGTGGATTTCCGGCTCAATCCCACGCACCTCGAAATCGGAAATGTCGTGGTCACACCGGGGGACAATCCGGCACACCCGATTCTCGCGGGCATCGTACGCAACAAAAAATACAACGATCCCGAAGAATACGACCGCTACATCTGCCGCACCTATACGAAAATGGAACTCGGCCTGGCCAATGTCCGGGAATTTCGAAGCAGAAAACTCCAGCAAAACTTCGGTTTCATTTTCGAGCACATCGACACATCGGATGTCACCGGACAACCCTACCTGCCCGTAATGATCTCCGAAACGGCAGCGGATTACTACCACAGCCGCACGCCGACCGTCGCCCGTGAGGTGATCCGCGCCAGCCAGATATCCGGTATCGAAGACAACAGCATGCTCGCACAATTCACCGGACACCTGCACGCCGACGTGAATCTTTACGAAAACTTCATCGACCTGTTCGGCGTGAAGTTCGCCAGCCCCCTCTCCAACTCGGGACGCTCATTCTACAAATACTTTCTGGTGGACAGTACGAACGTGGAAGGGCGCAAGACCTACAAAATCCGGTTTCACCCCAAAAGTGTCGCCACCCCGGTACTCGACGGCGAGGTCAATATCGACTCGGCAAGCTATGCGCTGCGTTCGGCCCGCGTAAAAATGGCCAAAGGAGTCAATGTAAACTGGATTCGCCACCTGGCGATCGAAGCCGACAACCGATTGACGGCCGACTCGCTGTGGTTCCCGCAGCGGGAGAAGATGACCGCCGATTTTACGCTGACCAAATCCGACTCCTCGAAGATGATCGCTTTCCTGGGCAGCCGCGAGGTAACCTATTCCGACGTAAAGTTCGACACGCCGATCCCCAAACAGGTTCTGGGTACGTCGGCCAACGTGATCCTCTCGGACGATGCCATTTCGGGCAAGCGGGTCGAATGGGACTCACTGCGTCCCTACGCCCTCTCTCAAAAGGAGAAGACCATCTACCGAATGGTCGATTCGATCCAGCAGGTTCCCCTCTACAAAAACATTTACACGGTTCTCAACACCATCATCGGCGGCTATTACAATACCAAATACGTCGGCATAGGTCCCTACTCCAAAGTAATCAGCTTCAACCGACTGGAGGGCACCCGCTTCCAGATAGGCGTACGTACGACCAAAGAGTTCAGTCGGCGCGTAAGGCTCTCGACCTACCTGGCCTACGGCACCCGGGACGAGGACTTCAAGGGTGCATCGGAAATAGAGGTGATGTTCCGCAGACAGTTGCTGCGCAAACTGACGGTCACCTACCGCAACGACGCGATACAGCTCAGCTCGGGCGTCAGCGCCCTCTCGGAAAACAACATCCTAAGCTCGATCTTCTCCCGAGGCGGCACCTCGCGGCTTTCGACTATCGAGGAAGGGATCGCCCTCTACGAACACGAGTGGCTGCACGGGATCAGCAGTTCGTTCGAGCTGCGGGGCCGTCACATCTCCTCGAACCGCTACGTACCGATGATCCTACCCAACGGGCGTTCGCTGCATGGCATCAACGACGCTTCGATACGGATCGGGCTGCGGCTGTCCAAAGACGAAACGATCGTCCGCATGCCGTTCGAGGTCCGACACATGGGTTCGAAATACCCGATTTTCTCCTTCGACTTCACGGGGGCAAAAAAAGGAATCTTACCCGCCAGCTACGACTACCTGCGGCTCGAAGGGCGGATGCAATACCGGCTCAATCTGCCTCCGATCGGTTACTCGCAACTCATGCTCGAAGGCGGCAAGATCTTCGGCAAGGTTCCCTACCTGCTGCTGAAGCTGCACGAAGGAAACGGCACCTATTTTTACGACCGCTACGCCTTCTCGTGCATGAATTTCTACGAATTCTCGTCGGACGCCTGGATTTCGTTCTTCTACGAACACCACTTCAACGGGTTCCTGTTGGGCCGCGTACCGCTCCTCAAAAAACTCAACTGGCGCGAAGTCTTTGTTTTCAAAGGAGTTTACGGCACTCTCTCGGCCCGCAACGACGGCAGTCTTCCGAATACGAAAGCTGTTATGCTCTTTCCGGTAGGAATGTCATCGGTCGAACATCCTTACCTCGAAACCGGCTTCGGCATCGAAAACATCTTCCGTTTGCTGCGCGTGGATTGCATCTGGCGTCTGACGCATCACCGCGCCGTCCCCGGACTGTCGATCCCGACCTTCACGGTCAATTTCAGTCTTAACCTCAAATTTTAAGCGTGAATATATATTAGGTACCTCTTCAGGTACGCAGCGTCCAAATCCTCTCCGAAGAGGGGATTCAGGAGAGGATCGGAATTACGGATGCGGCCACAGGCCGCAATAAACGGACCTCGAGTTCGATGCCGCGATCGTCGGAAAGGGTACTAAAAAACTACAATCGCCATTTTAGACTACGGCCCCGCCTCGAAGTGCTACGCTGCAATTTCCCGGTCGTTTCGGCGGCAACTCCCGGAAATATGATTACTTTTGCGACTCAAAAAACAACAAAATGATACGGGGAGTCCTGTTCGATATGGACGGCGTACTGGTAAACAATACCCAGGCACACGTCAAGGCATTCGAGATATTCTGCGAGCGTTACGGCGTCGAAGATTGGCAGCACAAGCTCCAGACCGCTTTCGGCATGGGTAACGACGACATCATGCGCCTGATCCTGCCCGAAGAAATCATCCGCGAAAAGGGAATGAAAGCGCTCGGCGAGGAGAAAGAAGCCATCTACCGCGAAGTCTATGCTCCGGAAATCCGCCCCGTACGGGGGCTCGTGGAACTGCTCGAAGAGCTGCGCCGTCGCGGAATCCGCTGCGCCGTCGGTTCTTCAGGCTGCCGCGAGAACGTCGATTTCGTCCTCAGCAACTGCGGTATCACCGACTACTTCTCCTGCATCGTCAGCGGCGACCGGGTGACCCGCTGCAAGCCCGACCCGGAAATATACCTGCTGGCAGCCGAAGGACTGCACCTGCCTTCGGCCGAATGCCTTGTATTCGAGGATGCCCGGGTCGGCATCACTGCTGCCCGCCGGGCCGGAGCAGGCCGCATCGTGGCCCTGGCAACGACTCTACCCCGTCATACGCTCGCAACCCAAACGGAAGCCGATGTCGTCATCGACGATTTCGCCTCGATAACCGATCTCAATACTCTGCTATTATGAGCCGTGCCCTCGCCACCATCGCCCTGCTGATCCTTTCCAATACCTTTATGACATTGGCTTGGTACGGGCATATCGCTTTCAAATCCAAAATAGAGCGCTTCGGGATGCTGTCCATCATCCTGCTCAGCTGGGGGATCGCCCTGTTCGAATACTGTTTCCAGGTCCCGGCCAACCGCATCGGCAGCTCCCAACTGGGAGGCCCCTTTTCGATCTGGGAACTCAAAGTGATCCAGGAGGTCATCTCCCTGCTGGTCTTCACGGTCTTCGCCGTCGTCTTCATGAAATCGGACACCCTGCGGTGGAACCATCTGGCGGGTTTCGTCTGCCTGATTCTGGCCGTCTATTTCATCTTCCGCAAATAGCCACTTGGCAAAGCAATGTTTTTCAATGAATTACAGAATTCATTGAAATTTATTTCCGATTTCGTTTGCGAATAATCCCGGAAAAGCAATACCTTTGCACCCGCAAGGTTCGGACTTGGAATCACTTTTCCAAGCCGATTAATAGGGAATGCCGTGAAAATCGGCGACAGTACCTGCTGCTGTGAGTTTCAGCCCCGAAAGGGCGGCTCCGCACACTCTTTGCCACTGGCGATACCGCTGGGAAGGCGCTGCGGAGGGAACGAGTCAGAAGACCTGCCTTGACAATCAGGATTTACACCCGCGGGTTTCGGGTAGAAATCATGCAAGATAGTCTTCTGCGCACTATTTTTCCATGTATTTCTTCATACGTACCCTCGCGTGTAAGTTCCGAAGGAACCTAAACGACAGGAGTATCGATGACCTACGGCTATTTTACGGCTGACATTTCGACGGACGCGGCATACGCCCGCCCCACCGACCTTCGCAAGTCTGCGCTTCGAGCGTTCACCGGAGAGAACTTCCCATCTGCTCCGGCGGACGCTTTTCCCATTTCAGCACCTCCAAAGATTCGAAAATATTCAACCAATAAATCAACTGAACTATGAAAAAAATCTTTACGCTGTTAGCTCTCGCTGCCTGCTGCGCAGCAATGACCTGGGGCTGTTCGGACGACAAGTACGACGACACCGAAATCCGCCAGGAGATCGAAAACCTCAAACAGGAGATCGCTTCGATGAAGGAACAGGTCAACTCGCTCAAGACGATCATCGACGCCCTGAACGAGAACAAATTCATCACCAACTACACCGAAGCGGCAGACGGAAGCTGTACGATCACTTTCAATGACGGCAAGACCATCACGCTGCACAACGGCAAGGACGGCGCAGCGGCTCCGGTCATCGGAATCGCACAGTTCGAAGGCGTCTATTACTGGACGCTGGGCGGCGATGACCAGTGGCTGCTCGACGACGACAAGAACAAGATTCCGGTTGCGGGACAGGACGGCAAAACCCCGACCGTCAACGAGGACGGCTACTGGGAGATCGACGGAGAAACCATCAAAGGCGAAGACGGACAGCCGATCAAAGCGGTCGGCAAGGACGGCGCAAACGGAGACAAAGGTGAAGACGGCGACTCTTTCTTCAAAAGCGTCGTACAGGACGCTGACAACGTAACCTTCACGCTCACCAACGGCGACCAGATCGTTCTGCCCAAAGCCAAGGAGGTGAATTTCGTCATCGAGCGCACGTCGCTGACACTGAAATTCGGCGCTTCGCAGGACCTCGCCGTGACCCAGAAAGGGGTCGAGACCCTCGCCATCACCAAACCCGACGGCTGGCGCGCCTGGCTCGAAGGCGATGTGCTGACCATCACAGCCCCTGCCAAGGAGAACGTATATGCCGAAACCTCGGGTGAAGTATCCGTCGTAGCCGTAGGCGCTACCGCAACGGTCATAGCCAAGGTTCAGGTACTCGCCACCGATGAAATCCTCGGCGGCGCAGGCGCCGGATCGAGCGAATGGGAAGAGTGGAACTAACGGATAAAAAGGAGATTACCGATGAAAAACTACTTATACATATTGTGCGCATTCCTGCTCGCATTCGCAGGATGCACGAAAGATGCGGACGTAGAACCTATCGCCCCTGCTCCTGACGGAAATACGCAGGTCGTACTGACCGGATTCTCCGGCCGGGGCACCCGCACCGGTTTCGGCGGAGCCGAAGACGGAGCCGTTCCGTTCCTCTGGAGCGCCGGCGACTACATCTGGGCACGCAATACCCGAAGCGAAGCCATCGCCGAAGGCGGCAGCCAGGCGACATTCGTTTTCGAATCCCTCGAAACGGCCGACACGTACGACGTATTCTACAACCTGACCGGCCCGGCAGCCGCAACAGCCCTGATTCCGGCCGAGCAGACACAGCAAGCAGCCGGAGAGTTGAACCTGGGCCAAAACGGTGACTTCGGTTATGCGACGGCGCAAAACGGAACCTTTACGCTCGAGCATGCGACCTCCTACGTTTGGTTCGACACCTATTCGAGCGACGTCACCTCGAACCTGCTTTCGATCACCTTGAGCGTATCGGACGGTCAGACCATCGCCGGCGAAGCCGCTTTCGCCGACGGAAAGCTGGGCGACTGCAAAGGCTCTTCGTCCGTCACCCTGTCGTTCGGCGAAGAGGGTGTCGCCCTGCCTTCACAGAGCAACGATACCGACGTGTTCGCCGCCATGGTGCTCTACCCCGCCGATCTTTCGACGGCAACGGTTTCGATCGTCTATAAATTCGCCGACGGTTCGGTTTATCTGCAAACCAAATCAGGCAAAACGCTTACCCCAGGCCACACGCTGCGCCTCTCGACACAGATCGCCAAGTCCGACTGCAAAAGTTCCGGCGCATTCTTCATGACCGAAGCCGGTGTTGCGGAAGAGCTGCCGACCGAGCCGATCGGCTACCTGAAAGTCGTTACCCTGGGCGAATCGACCCTCTCGGCCGAAGAGCTCACCTCGATTGCAGGCAACCTCGCAAACGGTGCGGTCATCGACCTGGGTGAAGCTACCTTCGCCACGACCGAATTTCCGATGGACTTCACCCGCAAGACCAATCTTCAGGAGATCGCACTGCCCCGTAATATCCAGACTTTCACTCCCAGCACCTACAATTCCGGGGCTTTCTACGGCTGTGAGAACCTGACGCGGGTAACCTTTCCAGAAGGCCTGACTGCCATCGGGCAGAACTGCTTCCGCAACTGTGCCAAACTGGAATCCATCGAGCTTCCTTCCTCGGTGCGCACATTGGACATCTATGCGTTCTACGGCTGCAAATTGCTGACATCGGTCGTAATTCCCGAAGGTGTGGAAGCAATTCCACGATTCTTATTCGACAGTTGCACAGCTCTGACCGATGTAACCCTGCCCTCGACACTGAAGAGCATCGGAGCCGAAGCATTCGAAGCGACCGGACTCGAAGAGATCACGATCCCGGAAAGCGTGACTACAATAGAATCATCCGTATTCAAGAACTGCAAATCACTGGAACGCATACAGTTTCCCGATGCACTGACTGCAATTCCGGCCAACCTGTGCAACGCATGTTCGGCCCTCACGACAATCAATATGCCCTCCAAGCTGGAGACTGTCGGCAACGACGCCTTCTACAACTGCGGCAAGTTGCAGGACGTAACCTTCCCCGAAACGCTGAAATCGCTCGACGAGCGCTCGTTCGGCGGTTGCAGCGCCTTCACCCGCATTATTATCGATATCCCCGCGATCGCCAATTACGCCTTCTGGAACTGTGCCAACGTCACCTCGATCGATCTGGGCGAAAAGGTGACCTCGATCGGACGCAACGCCTTCATTTCGGCAAGCAATCTGCAAACCATTACCTGCCGGGCCGAGAATGCGCCCTCGCTGGGAA
>ENA-OZMI01000405-OZMI01000405.1-human-gut-metagenome-genome-assembly--contig:-NODE-405-length-8477-cov-5.033602_pt1 | contig 8477 bp, 6 predicted proteins | sample MGYA00244183_ERZ653801 | MGnify/ENA primary metagenome ERZ653801 (study PRJEB26926, sample SAMN06164433) | human gut metagenome | biome: ENVO:00009003; feature: ENVO:2100002; material: ENVO:00002003... | reverse complement strand
AAGTAAAGCCGTCAATTCCGGCAGTGCTGCAGGGCAGGCCACTATCGGCGGTGATCTGTGGAATGGCGTTCATATTATCGGAACTCCAATCGCTGCTGCTGACATCGATTCTGTTGGCTACAGCAAAGAATATGCTTATGCAGCAACCCTGGCCGACCGTTTTGAATTTGGCAAAGCTTCGTTATATGCAGCACTGCAATACCGCGATACAGAAACTGAAAGTGCTTCCGGCGCCAAAGTCAGCAAAGATTCCCTTAATCCTACCTTTGCTATCGCTTATAAGCCTGTCGAAAATTTATCAGTATATGCCAGCTACGCCCAATCCTATACCAAACCGGTAGAGGTAAGTAAGTCTTACGATAATGCCGGTGAAATTTTTAAACCTATCAAAAACAAACAAACTGAGGTCGGCATCAAATACCGCGGCGGCGAAATTTTACACAGTTTGGCCTTCTTCGAATTAAATCAGGGCAGCTATATCAAAGAAGATAATCCCGGCGGAAAAATAGGAGAAATCTACACGCAAAACGGCGAAAATAAATTCAAAGGCGTCGAATACTCTCTGACCGGTAAAGTTGCTCCTAAATGGAATGTTATGGGAGGCCTGATGTACCTTGACGGTAAACGTGAAAAGCTTGCTAAAGGCAGTGAGCATCTCGAAGGCCGTTATGCTACCGGTACTCCTAAATGGAACGCCGTTTTGGCTACGGAATACGAAGCGGACCAGAATAATTCCGCTATTTTCCGTATGAACTACGTCGGCAAGTCCCACGTTAACGATAATGGCGTTATGGCCCCCGATTATATGACCTTCGATTTAGGTTATAAACATAAAACCAAAATCAATTCCACACCTGTTACTTTGACTGCTATGTGCTATAACGTTTTAGGCAAAGATTACTGGATCTCCCGCGGTACCTCCGTAGCTCTCGGCGCGCCGCGCACAATGATGCTGTCAGCACAGTTCGATATTTAGCAGACAGCCACACTGCTTTTAGGAGTTAAGTCCAGATATACCATCAGCGTGCATAACTGGAAAATTCATTAATAAAATTATGAGGTGTTTACCAATGATAAATAAGCACAAGAAATTTTTAACAGCGGCTGTTTTCTGCGCCATTACCAGCACTGGTTTTGTTCTGACGGCCTCCGCTGAGGAAACCATGACGCACGACCTGGACGAAGTCGTTGTCGAAGCCGATAAAGACGCCCTGCCAGGCAGCTATGTAAAAACCAAAGGCAGTATCGGCATTTTAGGAGAGAAAAGTATCCTGGATGTACCCTTCAGCAATATGAACATCACGCAAAAAACCATTGAGACTTTCGGCGGCCCCAATCAGCCTTTACAAAGCATTTTAGCAAATAACCCGGCTGTGCGGATTCAAGGCACGACTTTGCACAACGATTTCTCTATTCGCGGCATCAAAGGCAACGGTACCAGTTCCTACCTAAACGGTATCCCCGGTCTAATGACTCAATTTGCCGCCCCTACTTTTATGATCGGCGACATTCAATTTATTTCCGGGCCAAACAGCGGCATTACCGGTATTCCCAGCACTTATGAAACCACGGCAGCCGGCGGTATAGTTAATTTTGTCTCCAAAAAAGCAACAGCGGCACCGCTTACACGTTACCGCCAAACTTTTTCAGGCAAAGGGTCTTTTGGTGAATACCTGGATGTCAGCCGTCGTTTCGGCAAAGACAAAGAATGGGGCGTACGTATCAATACGGAATTATTGAACGGCAACACGGCAATCAACAGCAATGATATGGAAGCCCAGGGCATTTTTGCCAACATCGACCACCGTGATAAAAAAAGCAACACCAATTTACTTGTTGGCTACCGGCATTTAAATATCGAAGGCGGCGCACGCTGGTTCTCATTAAAAGCAGCCGCGATCGGCAAAGAGATCACCAAAGTACCAAGCGCTCCTGAAGCAAGCAAAAATTACGGTTTTGATGGATTGGCCAAAGAATCAGAAGGATACATCATTGCTTTAAATCATGAACAAAAAATGAATGCCGACTGGAAATGGTTTCTGAACGCCGGTATGAACAGTAACAAACTGCAAAGAAACATCATCGGCGCCAGCAGTAATTTCGTTATCATCAATGACAAAGGCGATGTCAGTAATAATTTAATGTCCACACAAACTGTTACCAAAAATTATTATGCCCAGCTCGGTATCAACGGCAATATTAAAACCGGCGCAGTAAATCACGATCTGACTTTGGCCTTTGACAAAGCCTGGCACAGTATCGAAGGCGCCAAAAACATGTATAACAATGGCAGTATGGGCAGTGTCAGCGGCAATATTTACAGCGGCCTGCAGGGCAACAATGTCTGGTATCCCTCAATAGAAACCGGTTTGAGCAGTAAAGATCAGTATTGGGGTATCTCTTTAGCTGACACTGTAAAATATAAAAAAGCCCAGCTTTTACTGGGCGTTCACAAGCATAATGCTTCGGTCGACAGCTATAATAAAATTACCGGACGAGTAACTCAAACCGTTGGCAGCGATGCTTTATGCCCCACTTATGGTTTTGTTTATCAGCCCGATGAGCATACTTCTTTGTATGCCAGTCATTCTGAAAATTTTGATAAGGGCACTATTGTTGCCAGCAAATATGCTAATGCCGGTGAAGTCTTGAATCCTGCCAAAACCAAACAAAATGAAATCGGCTTTAAATATGCCAATGCCGGCTTCCTTACCAGCTTAGGTATTTTTAACATCAAGCAAGCCAACAACATCGACGTCTACAAAGGCAGCGATATGTATTTGCAGCAGGATGGCGAACAGGAATACCAGGGGATAGAATTGTCTGTGAATGGTAAACTCGCCGATAAGTGGAATTTCATGGGCGGTCTGATGTATTTGGATGCCACTCAAAACAAAACCCAAAACGGTACTAACGACGGTAAAACTGTCAATGGTGCGGCCAAATGGAATGCTGTGGCCGTACTGGAATATAATCCGGATGAAAAATTCAGTATTGTCGGACGGGCAATGTACACCGGTAAAGCCGATATTTATAATGAACAGCTGCAGACCCCTTCTTATATGACTTACGACTTGGGTGTCAATTATAAAACTGCTTTCAACAAAACTCCTATTACCTTGACTGCAATGTGCTACAACCTTACTGATAAAAACTACTGGACTGCCTATGGTAATAATCTGATCTTATCCAGCCCGCGTACCCTGATGCTGTCCGCAACCTTCGACATTTAATTTTCACTTCCATTATCAAAGAGGGTATGTATGCCCTCTTTGATTTTGTAATAGCAGGAGGCAGTTACCGCTATGCTTAATTTCACCGATATCGACTTCAACGCAGTCTGGCAGGAAACCTTTGGCTGGAACGCTGCCGGCGATACCGACAACCGCAAATTCAATGACCAGGCAGAAAATGATTTTTGGGTCCGGCTGGCGCCGCGATATACACAGGAATATAATCTCAATCACGATACCGGCCTGATTGCCGATAAACTGGCCGGCCTTCTGGGCAGGAATAAAACCATCTTGGAAATAGGCTGCGGTAGCGGTAATTTCACTTTGCTGATGGCACAATATTCTCAGCAGATCCTCGGTCTTGATTTTTCACCTGCCATGCTGGCTGTGCTTGAAGAGAGGCGGCTTGCCGAAGGTATCGGCAATATTCGCACGCAGGCAGGCAAATGGGAAGATTTTACAACTGACGCTGTATTCGACTACATCGTCAGTGTCAATTCACTCTACCGTATCCGCGACATAAAAAGCGCTTTATTGAAAATGCACGCTTACAGTACCCAGGGCTTTATCATCGTCAGAACTATCCAGCGGCCGTTCTTTTACAGCCTTTATCAGAAAAACGGCGTGTCCTGTCCTGAATGTCTTGATTATCAGCTGCTGCCGCTGCTTTTATGGCGGCTTGGTCTGCAGGCCAACGTAGAATTTCTAACTTACCCCAAAAAGAAGTATTTCCTCGACCTGACTGATGTAAGTCAGGAAATGCAGGCTGATTTGACTGCGCAAATCTTTCATGAGCAGCAGGCAAAGCTTTTGCAGGCTTTTACCGGACAGGCAGCTTTTACAGACGGACGATATACGATCAGCCAGCCGCGCACTACTGTTATTATTTCTGTAAAAAATAAATCTGGGATGAAAATATGAAACATTTTTATAAGCCCCTGTTACTGCTGCTTACGACAGCCGTGCTTTTGCTTGGCGGCTGCGGCGTGCAGCAAACTGCCTCAGAACAGGAAAAAAATATCACAGCTGAAAACAACGCCGTTGTTTTAGCTGCCGGCAGAAATTTGGCCCCAGGCGAAAAAGACGGTTACTATTGCAGCAAGATTTTAGGCGTTTGGGAACCACTAATCACCAAAGATGAAAACGGCCTGCCCAAACCCTGCCTGGCCACAGGCTGGGAGATGAAGGACGGCGGCAAAGAATGGATCTTCCATCTGCGCCAGGGCGTACAGTTCCACAACGGCAGCCCTTTTAATGCCGATGCCGTTATCAAAAACTTTGAGCGGATGAAATTAGGCGTCAAACGTTCCTCTTTTTATGGTCTGGATATCAAAACCTTTTATCCGTCGCTGATTCGTTACGAAAAAATCGACGATTACACCTTAAAATTCCTTTTTGCCGAGCCCAACGTCAACCAGCTGTATAAAATGATCGACTTCGGCAGCCCTGTCTATGCCCCGGAATGCTTTGCTCCCGACGGCAATTTTCAGGGCTTCGCTATAGGTACAGGGCCTTATAAGATCACTGAAAACGTACTGAACAAATATGTCCGCCTTACCCGCAGCGATACTTATTACGGTACTAAAGCAAAGGTGCCCGAGATAGTAGTCAGGAATATTCCCAATCCCGACGTCCGTTATGCGGCCTTAAAGGCCGGCGAAATTTTAGGAGTTCTGGACATCAACGCCATTCCGCCTTTTTTGGCTGAGGAAATCAAACAGGATGACCGTTTTGCAATATCGACCAATAAATCGACGATGATCCGCTTTTTGGCCCTGAACGGCAGCAGATTTCCTTTTAACGATGTACGTATGCGTCAGGCCGTCAGCCTGGCGATCGACAGAAAAGATCTGGTCCAGGCATTATATTTAAACTATGCCGAACCAACTGCCAATCTTTTGAACTACACCAGCCCTTATTATAAAGACTATCCGGTAGAATATGACCCCGAAAAGGCGCGAAAACTGGCCCGTGAAGTGTTAGGCGGACAACGCTGCGAAGTGGTCTACTGCATCAATGGCGGCGAACCGCTACAGAAAGGCGAAGCAGAACTGATCTCATACTGGCTGCAAAGCATTGGCCTCGATGTGACGATCCAATCGCTGGAATATGCCACCATGGCCCGGCAGATGCGCCGAGGCGACTATGACATTGCCCGCGTACAGCAGGGCTTGCCTAACGGCGACCCCTACAGTATTTTTTATACTTTTATGATGCCGGACGGCAGCCGCAATAAGATCAGCTTCCTGGCTTACCAAAATCATGAGGTCGCAGCTTTACTGCAGGAGGCCAAGCATTGCACAGATGAAAGTAAACGCCGTGCCATTTATGATCGGTTGCAGCTTATTTCCATCGAGGAACAGCCTGTAGTACCGTTATTCAATGACCGCAGCATCGTTGCTTACAGCAAACGTTTAAAAAATTATGAAGCGCTGGTTTACGGCGTTAATTTAGCAGAAATTGAGTTGATAGACTGATGATTAGTTATTGCTGTAAAAGAATCCTGACTGCTGTGCCCGTATTGCTGGGCATCAGCCTGCTGGCTTTTATACTGGGAGTCTTATCACCCGGCGATCCGGCTGAATTTGTCCTGAATCAGGACGGATTATATGCCCCCAGCGAAGAACAGCTCGAAGCGATGCGCGAAGAACTTGGTTTGAATAAACCCCTGTGGCTGCGCTACGGTCTGTGGCTGATGGGAGTTCTGCAGGGCGATCTTGGCAGCAGCTATATCACCGGCCGCGACATTGCCGCCGAGATCGCGCAGCGCCTGCCTGTGACGCTGGAGCTGGCTGTACTCGCGCTGCTGATGGCAGGTGTGGGCGGTATCTTTTTAGGCAGCATCTGTGCAGTTTACCGCGGCAGCTTTTTTGATAACTTCGTCAAAAACCTTACTAATGTCATGCTCTCGATTCCCGGTTTCTGGCTGGCTTTGATCCTGATCCTTATTTTCAGCGAACAGCTGCGCTGGCTTCCCACCAGCGGTACGGGCAGCCTGAAATATTTTCTGCTGCCGGCTTTCGTTCTGGCTTTTGCCACCATGTCTACTGTCTGCCGTTTTATGCGCGGGGCGCTGCTCAGTGAATTCGGCAAACAGTATTTTCTGGTGGCCAAAGCGCGCGGCATCAGTAAAATCAACCTGCTCACACGCTATGCCCTGCCTAATGCCATTATCCCCGTCATCGCTCTGCTGGGCAATTATTTTGCCAGCGTTCTGGGCGGTTCTGTAATAGCCGAAAGCATTTTTGCTATCCCCGGTATCAGCAGCATGGCACTGGAAGCCATCCGCTACCGTGACTATCCGGTGCTGCAGGCTTATGTTCTGGTCAGCGGCTGTACGCTGATCCTGGTGATGGTAACGGTCGATCTGCTGATCGCTTATCTCAATCCCAAGATAAAGCTGGGTGAGCGGTCATGAAAAAATCAAACCTGCAATTTTACTGTGCGGCCAGTGTGCTGCTGCTCATTATCGGCGCCAGTATCCTGGCACCGCTCCTGGTTACACACAATCCCTTTGAACCCGATATGGCAAACCGTCTGCAGCCGCCCTCCTGGCAGCATTTTTTTGGTACTGACGCTCTGGGACGTGATATGTTCAGCCGCATTCTTTACGGTGGCCGTGCTTCGATCCTGCTTTCACTGGCTTCGGCAATTCTGTCGCTTGGTGTCGGCCTGGTAATCGGTCTCTTCTGCGGCTTTTACGGCGGCAAATTGGATATGCTGTGCACTGTCGCCAGCAACATTTTCCAAGGCATTCCGGGCAGCTGCTTTATGATCGCCATTGCCGGCATTTTCGGTCCCAGCATCAAAAGTCTGGTACTGGCGCTGGTCATTACCTCCTGGGCCGGGTTTTCCCGTATCGTGCGCGCTGAAGTCATGCAGCTTAAAGAAGAACCTTTCATCGAAGGTCTGCGCTGTCTGGGATGCAGTGACAGTCGGCTGCTGCTGCATCACATCATTCCCAATATTGTCAACAAGCTGCTTATTCTGTTCACTATCCGTGTGGGACGCGGTATTCTGTCCATTGCCGGACTCAGCTTCCTCGGCCTTGGCGTTCAACCGCCGACTCCCGACTGGAGCGTGATGGTCAGCGATGCTGTTTTGTATTATCGCAGTTCACCGCATCTGATTTTGATACCCGGAGCCTGCATCTTTTTTCTGATCTACGCTATCAATAATCTGGGCGAATTTATGCGTGACAAACTGGATGTACGCTTTAATGAGGTGCGTAAATGGTAACTTTAAACTCTGCAGCACTTGATCTGGTGCTGCATCAGCTTTACGTGCACTTTCCTGTCCCCGGTGGACTGGTTCGGGCAGTTGACGGTGTTGACATCTGCTTCCGTCACCAACAAATCACTGCTATCATCGGAGAAAGCGGCTGCGGTAAATCCGTTTTGGGGCAGGCTATTTTAGGCATTCTTCCCGATTATGTCGCTCGCAGCGGCAATATTTTCTACCGCAGTACAGATATTCTGGCAGACAACACTTCCCTGCCCGGTTTTTACGGACAGCAAATCGCCCTGATACCCCAAAATCCCGGCGACTCACTCAACCCGCTGCGCACAATAGGCAGGCAATTCGACGATATCCTGCAGACTGCCGGACTCAATGATAAAACCAACCAGCGCAAGCAACAGCTGCTGACCTTTTTCGGATTACCGGATGCAGAGCGCGTACTCGCCGCTTATCCGCATGCGCTTTCGGGAGGTATGCTGCAGCGCGTATTATGCGCGATGAGTATTTGCTGCTCGCCCCTGTGGCTTCTGGCCGACGAACCTACCAAAGGACTGGACGAAACAGCCTGCGGCGTTGTTTATGAAAATCTGCAGAAAATAAAAACCAGCCAGTCACTGGGTATGCTCATCATCACCCACGACTTACATCTGGCACGTTCTATCTGCGCCGACATCGCCGTTATGTATGCCGGCCAGATCGTCGAATACGGTCCCCAAGTCCTTACCGGCCCACGCCATCCATATACCCAGGCTTTCTTGGCAGCACTGCCGGAAAACGGCTTTCAGCCGCTGCCTGGCCTGCCGCCATTACCGCAGGATCATTTGCCCGGCTGTCGGTTTGCGCCGCGCTGCCCCAGCTGTCAAAAACGCTGTCTGCAGGAAGTCCCTCCTGTCTATGACAGCGGCACCGCGAAAGTGAGGTGCTTCCTCTATGCTTGAAGCTGTCGAAGTTTCTAAAAAATATTGGGACCGCAGCAGCGGCAGGCAATACGATGTTTTACAAAGC
>ENA-OZMI01000392-OZMI01000392.1-human-gut-metagenome-genome-assembly--contig:-NODE-392-length-8551-cov-9.808498_pt1 | contig 8551 bp, 4 predicted proteins | sample MGYA00244183_ERZ653801 | MGnify/ENA primary metagenome ERZ653801 (study PRJEB26926, sample SAMN06164433) | human gut metagenome | biome: ENVO:00009003; feature: ENVO:2100002; material: ENVO:00002003... | reverse complement strand
CTTTATGAGCTGATTCAGAAATAAGGCGCTATAACTCGCTGACTTACATCAGGTCGTGTGAATATTCCTATTTAAGGGATTTTTCACACGGCCGTTTTTTTAGAGCCGGTTTGGGTTAAAAAAGGCAAAAATATACCTTTTAGACCAATCTGGTGACGGTTTTTATTATTTTTTGTATTTTGGGAGTTTCCCTGATATTCAAAGGTTTTGTAACTTTGCAACCTGAATTAAAAGGGTGTAGTGTATCCTATCGATTTTACCAATCACCAGAATAATCATAACTAAGGTAATATAAAGAAAAAAAGACGTATGAAAGTTTCCGTAATGAATGCTGCCTCCGCAATTGTAGCAGGCGCAGCCCTCATCACCATGTGTTCGTGCGGCGGCGGTCAGCAACAGCAGCAAATGCCGGCTCCCCAGATTGCCACCATCACCCTGTCGCCCGAAAATTCGCAAGTGGAAAATACCTACCCTGCCACCATCAAGGGTAAAACTGACATCGACATCCGTCCTCAGGTGACGGGATTCATCACCAAAGTACATGTGGACGAAGGTCAGCGCGTTCACAAAGGCCAAGTACTTTTCACTCTTGACCAAGTACAGTTTCAGGCCGCTGTAGATCAAGCAAAGGCATCGGTCAACGCAGCGCAGACATTGGTAAACACAGCCAAGATGACTGCTGACACCAAGAAACGCCTTCTTGACAAGAACATCATCAGCCAATACGAATATCAGGTTGCCGACAATGACCTCCAGTCAGCAAAAGCGCAGCTCGCACAGGCTCAGGCAGCCCTTACCACAGCCCGCAAAAATCTGGCTTACACAGTGGTTACCGCTCCGAGCGACGGTGTGGTAGGCACCATACCCAACCGTGAGGGATCACTGGCATCGCCATCTTCGGCTCAGCCGCTGACCACAATCTCCGACAACTCTCAGGTTTATGCCTATTTCTCGCTTACAGAAAAAGACCTTCTGGAGCTTACCAATAATGGCACACGCACCCTCCAGGCCGCCATTGATTCCATGCCGGCTGTGAAATTGCGTCTTGCCGACGGCTCTATTTTCCCTGCCGAGGGTAAGGTTGCCACCGTATCGGGCGTGATAGACAACTCCACCGGTGCTGCAAGCGTACGCGCATTGTTCAACAATGCCAACGGAATGCTCCGCAGCGGATCAACCGGCGCAGTGCTCATTCCCCACGACCAGACCAATGTTATCGTGATACCCCAAAAGGCCACCTTCGAGCTTCAGGACCGCCGCTATGCGTATCTCGTAACCGACAGCAATGTGGTGAAATCAGTGCCTGTGACAGTAGATGCCAACACCGACGGCAAGAACTTTGTGGTGACTTCCGGACTCAAAGCCGGTGACCGCATAGCAGTGGAAGGCGTGGGCACATCGCTCAAGGACGGCCTCACAATCACCCCCGTATCACCCAACCAGCAAGCCGCCGCACAGCAACAGGCAGCCGCCGCACAGAAATAATGCAGTGACATTCACTCATTTATTTACCAACAGATTTAACACAGATGAAATTAGATAGATTTATCAACCGTCCGGTACTTTCCACGGTTATATCAATTTTTATCGTGCTGCTGGGTATAATCGGTCTTTTCTCATTGCCCGTAACCCAGTATCCCGACATAGCACCTCCAACAATTTCCGTTACCACCACCTATCAGGGTGCCAATGCCCAAGCGGTGCTCAACTCTGTGATAGCACCTCTTGAGGAATCAATCAACGGTGCGGAGGGCATGACCTACATGGAATCCACAGCCACCAATACCGGTTCAGCCACCATCAACGTGTATTTTGAGCAGGGATTTGACCCTGACATGGCAGCCGTGGATGTGCAGAACCGTGTGGCAAAAGCCCAGAGCCTGCTTCCCGCTGAAGTTACCCGCGTGGGTGTGCTGACCCAGAAGCGTCAGACATCAATGCTTCTCGGTATCACCCTTTATGACGAGGACGGCCGTTATTCCGAGCCGTTTATTGAGAACTACATGAAAATCAACGTGGTGCCTCAGCTGCAACGTATATCCGGTGTGGGTGACGTAATGGTGATGGGTGCCGACTACTCAATGCGCATCTGGCTCAAGCCGGATGTAATGGCCCAGTATCACCTTGAGCCTTCCGACATATCGGCCGCACTCGCAGAGCAGAACATTGAGGCAGCTCCCGGTGCCTTCGGCGAACAGGGCAACCAGACATTCCAGTACATCATGCGATATAAGGGCCGTCTAGTGACACCTGATGAATTTGAGAACATCGTGGTACGTGCCAAAGACAATGGCGAAGTGCTTTACCTCAAGGATGTGGCCGATGTGGAACTTGGCCGCGTGACTTACGGATTCCACGGTAAATTCAACGGCAAAACCGGTGTTACAGCCATCGTGTTCCAGACCGCCGGCTCCAATGCTACCGCCATCATCAACAACTGTCTTGCATTCGTTGACGACATGAAAAAGGATCTCCCCGCCGGCATAGGCGTTGCGATCCCCATGAACAACAACGACTTCCTTTATGCATCAATACACCACGTGCTCCAAACCCTTATTGAAGCATTCATCCTTGTGTTCTTCGTAACATACGTGTTCCTTCAGGACTTCCGCTCCACACTTATTCCTGCCATAGCCATTCCTGTGGCCCTTGTGGGCACATTCTTCCTGATGAAGCTCATCGGCTTCTCCATCAACCTCATCACTCTGTCAGCTCTCGTGCTTGCGATAGCGATTGTGGTGGACGATGCGATAGTGGTGGTGGAGGCGGTACACGCCAAACTCGATGTGGGGTACAAGAGCGCACGCCGCGCCTCTATTGACGCCATGAGCGAGATAGGCGGTGCCATCATATCCATCACCCTTGTAATGATGCTTGTGTTCATCCCCGTATCGTTCATGCCTGGCACCAGCGGTGTGTTCTATCAGCAGTTCGGTCTGACCATGGCAATGGCCATAGGACTGTCGGCCATCAACGCGCTGACACTGTCACCTGCCCTTTGTGCAGTGTTCCTGAAGCCTCACAACAGCGACAGCACCCTCAAGGAGCGCATGGCAGAATCGTACAAAACAGCTGCCAAGACCCTTGGCAGCAAGTACAAGAAAGGGTTCAAGCTCAATCTGCATCCCGCCATCACACTCGCATGCCTTACATTCACCATCTTTGCCATGGTAATGGGATGGTTCACATTTGACAATGTGATACTCTCAATAGCCTGCTACATTGTGGCAGTAATCACCATCCTCGGACTGTTGGGTGAGCGATTCCATCGCGGATTTGAGAACGGCTTCAATTCGATTCTCAAAAAATACAACGCAAGCACCAAACTGTTCATCAAAGCCCGCTATCTGTCAATGGCAATTGTGGCCGGTGCCATAGCAATACTCGTATGGCTGATGAGCATCACTCCTACCGGCCTTGTGCCCAATGAGGATACCGGTACACTGTTTGTAATGGTGGATATGCCCCCGGGCACATCGCAGGAACGCACAGGAGAGACTCTTGACAAAGTTGACTCCATACTTTCCACAGTACCCGCCATTGAGTCGCGTACCATGATTGACGGTTACAGCTTCGTGGCCGGTCAGGGTGCCACTTACGGTACATTCATCGTGAAGCTTAAAGACTGGTCGCTCCGTGACGCATCACAAAGCTCGGATGCCGTGCTTGCACAGCTTTACGGACTCATGTCGCAGATCAAAGACGGCCGCGTGCTGATGTTTGCGCCGCCTATGATTTCCGGTTACTCCGTGACCAACGGTTTTGAAATAAAGATGCAGGACAAAACCGGTGGCGACATCAACGAATTCTTCTCGGTGGTTCAGGGATTCCTCGGAGCACTCAACTCTCAGCCCGAGATTCAGGTGGCATACACCACATTCAATCCCTCGTTCCCGCAATATCTGGTGGATGTGGATGCAGCCAAATGTAAGCAGGCAGGCATATCGCCCCAGTCAGTGCTCACATCGCTTCAGGGATATTACGGAGGTATGTATGTATCAAACTTCAACCGTTTCGGTAAGCTGTACCGCGTAATGATGCAGGCATCGCCTGAGGCCCGTGTAAGCCCGGAAACCCTTGCCAGCATCAAGATACGCAATGGCTCCGAGATGGCCTCAATAAGCAACTTCGTGACACTAAAGCGTGTGTATGGTCCTGACTTGCTCAACCGATTCAACATGTTCCAGTCCATCTCAGTTACCGGTCAGCCGGCACAAGGCTATTCATCGGGTGACGCGCTTGCCGCCATTGAGCGCGTGGCCAGCCAGACACTTCCGGCAGGTTACGGCTATGAATACGCCGGTATGACTCGTGAGGAAGGTAACTCGTCAAGCTATGCCACCGCCATGATTTTCGGACTGTGTCTGCTGTTTGTATATCTGCTGCTTTCAGCCCAGTACGAAAGTTACCTCCTGCCGTTCGCGGTTATCCTCTCCGTACCGTTCGGTCTTATGGGCTCATTTATCTTCGCGCAGATATTCGGTGTCACCAACAATATCTACCTGCAGATTGCACTGATCATGCTTATAGGTCTGTTGGCGAAGAACGCCATCCTGATTGTAGAGTTTGCAGTTGAGCGCCGCCGCACCGGCATGAGCATTGTCAATGCCGCCGTAACCGGAGCAAGCGCCCGTCTGCGTCCTATCCTCATGACTTCACTCGCCCTTATCATAGGTCTGCTCCCGATGATGTTTGCCCACGGTGTAGGCGCCAACGGTAACCGCGCCCTCGGTGTAGGTTCGGTAGGCGGTATGCTTATAGGTATGATACTTCAGATTTTCATCGTTCCGGCCCTCTTCGTAATCTTCCAGAGCATACAGGAGCACTTCACCCCGCTCAAGTGGGAGGACACCGACAATGCCGGTATTGAGAGTGAAATCGAGCAGTATTCCCGCTAACAATTCAAATTCTTAAAACCAATGAACAAGAATTTCCGCATCATAGCCATTGGAGCATTGGCAGTAACAATGCTTTCAGGCTGCAACATATACAAGAAATTTGAACTTCCCAAGGACTCCGAGCTTGCGCAGCAGTATGCGCAAGCCCAGGAGCAGCCTGTGGATTCAGCTGCATTCGGCAATCTTGACTGGCATCAGGTGTTCACCGATCCCGTGCTCGCAGATCTTATCGAGCAGGCGTTGACCAACAACACAGACCTCAAAAATGCCATGCTCAATGTGGATATGACACATGCTTCACTCAAAGGCGCACGCCTGAGCTTCCTGCCCTCCGTGGCCCTCGCCCCCAATGGAGCCGGAAGCAAATACGGCACAGGGCATGGCCGCTCGTTCGGGTGGAGCTACACCATTCCTGCCCAAGTAAGCTGGGAAATAGATGTGTTTGGCAAGCAGCTCAACAACAAGCGCAACGCCCAAGCGGTATATGAACAGACCAAGGATTATGCCCAAGCAGCCCGCTCACAGATTATTTCGGCCACAGCCAATACATATTATGCTATAGTGGCTCTTGAAAATCAGCTCCAGTTAAGCCGTACCACCGCCGAAAAATGGCGTGAAAGCGTACAGGTGATGAAAGACCTGAAGGAGGCCGGCCGTGTGAACGAAGCAGCAGTGGTGCAAAGTTCCGCCCAATACTACAGCATATTGGCATCCATCACCGACATAGAGGTGAGCCTTGACGAGATGTACAACACCATGTCGCTGCTGCTCAATGTCATGCCCCAGAAATGGACAGTGTCACCCAATGCAGTTCTTGAGGTGCCTGCAATGTACCGCGAGTCAGTGCCGATGTGCGAGCTTGCAGCCCGTCCTGATGTCCGTGCCGCAGAGCGTGGTCTTGCAGCCGCATACTACACTACTGCCGGAGCACGCGCAGCCTTCTATCCCGGCCTTAATATTACAGCCAACGGCGGGTTTACCAATCTGTTAGGCTCAATGATATCAAACCCCGGCGATTTCTTCATACAGCTTGCCGGATCTTTGACTATACCGCTGTTCTCACGCGGGGCGAACATAGCCCGTCTTGAAGCCGCCAAAGCGCAGCAGAAGCAGGCCATGAACACCTTTGAGTACACCCTCATGAGTGCCAGCGCTGAAGTAAGCGACGCAATGACCCTCTATGCCAAGAGCGGAGAAAAACGCGATTTGCTGCGCCAGCAGGTACAAAATCTGGAAAAATCAGTGGAAATTACCGAAGAATTACTATCTTTGGGCACATCAGGCACCACATATCTTGAGGTACTTACCGCGCAGCAGAATCTTCTCGCAGCTCAAATGAACGAGATAACCTGTGAAAACAATCGCGCCCGCGCCGTAATCAACCTTTACCAGAGCCTTGGCGGTGGCCGTTAAAGTTCAGTCAAACCCTAAAAATCTATTGCATGATCAGTCCATTAGCTCACGTTGACCCCTCAGCCAAAATAGGCGAGAATGTCACTATCCATCCGTTTGCTTTCATTGATGCCAATGTGGAAATTGGTGACGGATGCGAAATCATGTCCTACACAAGCGTGATTCGCGGCACCCGCATGGGCAAAAACAATAAAGTGTACCAAGGTTCCATAATAGGTGCAGACCCGCAGGATTTTCGCTGGAAAGGCGAGGAATCGTTCTGCTTCATAGGCGACAACAACGTGATTCGTGAACATGTGATTATCAACCGTGGCATCAGCTCAGAGCGAGGCACCCGTATTGGCAATGACAGTTTCATCATGGCCGAAACGCATATCGGACACGACACCAATATCAAGGGAAAATGTGTGATAGGCAACGGCGTAACCATTGCCGGTGATGCAGAGGTGGGCGAATGCACAATACTGTCATCAGGTGTGATTCTCCACGAAAACTCCAAAGTTGGTTCATGGGTACTGATAAAGGGAGGATGCCGTATCAGCGGCAATGTGCCACCTTATATCATCGTGGCTCACAACCCTGTAGCATATTTTGGAGTGAATGCTGTGATTCTGCGCAAACATGGCTTCACAGAAGATCAGATAGACGATGTGGCCAAAGCATACCGCCATGTGTATCAGACCGGCACATCGGTGTTCAACGCACTGAAGCGCATTGAAGCAGATGTGGAAGAGGGTGATGTACGCGCCAATATCGTGAATTTCATCCGCGATTGCAATCTCAAGCTTGTGGCCATACCCCGCGATCTGGAATAAAAATCATATCCCCATCAATATTGCAACGGCGAGCCTTTTGGGTTCGCCGTTTTTTTTGTGGCGCACAATTTTTTATTCCAATTATTTGGTATGATGCTGATTTATGGTTAACTTTGGCAATTACAAGTATTTTTTAGATTTTTTCACATCATTATCACTATATCATGAATTTAACTGCTTTCAAGCGTCTGCTTATGGCCGTGGCCGTAATTCTGGGCGCATCATGGCAATCGGCATCTGCCGATGTGACATGGGGTGACTATTGGGAAAACCAAGCGGTATTCTCTGTCAACAAGGAGACTGCCCATGCCACCACAGTACCTTATGCAAACATGGATGAGCTAAAAGCCGACACGGAGTTTTTCAACACACCGTGGGTACAGCCCCAATCATCGCGCGTGAAATCGCTCAACGGCACATGGAAATTCAATTTTGTTGACGAGCCTTCAAAACGCCCCACTGATTTCTATCAGGAAGGTTATGATGTTTCTTCATGGGACGACATAGCCGTACCGTCCAACTGGGAAATGCAGGGATACGACATGCCGCTGTATGTAAACGTGGCCTATCCGCATGCCACCAATCCTCCATACATACGCCGTCACCCGAGCTACTATGACTATGGAGTGAACCCCGTTGGCTCTTACGTAACCTCATTCACAGTACCCGAGGAGTGGGACAACCATACTTTGCTTCTAAACTTCGGAGGTATATACTCAGCAGCTTATGTGTGGGTTAACGGCCAGTTTGTAGGTTACACCCAAGCTGCAAACACCGACCATGAATTTGACATCACATCCGTGGCCCGCAAGGGGAGCAACACTCTCGCAGTACAGGTGTTCCGCTGGTGCGACGGTTCATATCTTGAAGATCAGGATATGTTCCGCATGAGCGGTATATATCGTGACGTGACCCTTACAGCAGTGCCGCGCACATTTGTCCGCGACCATTACATCACATCCTCGCTTGAGGAAAGTGCAGGATACCGCTCCGGCTCTTTCAATGTGGAACTGGCAATCAACAACCGCTCAAATGCAGCAAGTACGGTAAAAGCCAAAGTACAGCTTCTTGATCCCAAAGGCGAAATAGCCCATGAGTTCGCGCCCCAAACCGTAAGCGCACTTGACGCTGGAGACGAAAAGAAACTCAATTTCACCACCTCTCTCAGCAATCTTGAGCTATGGACAGCCGAGACGCCCAATCTCTACACAGTGCTCGTGTCACTCACCGATGCCGACGGCAATGAGATTGAGGCATTCAGCACCAAATACGGATTCCGCCACATAGAGCAAGTGGGCAAATTCGTTCATATCAACGGCAAGAAAGTATTCTTCAAAGGTACCAACCGCCACGATTCACATCCCCTCTACGGCCGTGCACTCACCACTGAGGTAATGCTGAAGGATGTGACGATGCTCAAACAGA
>ENA-OZMI01000386-OZMI01000386.1-human-gut-metagenome-genome-assembly--contig:-NODE-386-length-8634-cov-9.135913_pt1 | contig 8634 bp, 3 predicted proteins | sample MGYA00244183_ERZ653801 | MGnify/ENA primary metagenome ERZ653801 (study PRJEB26926, sample SAMN06164433) | human gut metagenome | biome: ENVO:00009003; feature: ENVO:2100002; material: ENVO:00002003... | reverse complement strand
CAACATACGCATCATATTTATAGCAATTATCGCGTTTTTAGGCACAATATATCCCGCTGTGACCCACGCGTTCAGCGTTGACACTTACGCACCCGCCTCGGCACTGGCTTCGGGACGATGGGTAAAGATCAGCGTCAGCACCACCGGCATGCATTTTATTCCGGCATCGTCGCTCCGGTCATGGGGATTCTCAGGTGTGGAAAACGTGGCCGTGTACGGCTACGGAGGCGAGCGCATACCGGATTTGCTCAACAAGACAAATTACAAGGACGATTTGCCCGAAGTTCAGACCATTACCACTGCCGACGGCATATATTTCTATGCCAAAGGGCCCATGAAATGGAACAGGAGCAAGGACAACCGATTCACCCACACTCTGAATCCTTTCAGCACAGTGGGCTACTATTTCGTGTCTGACATAGTGTCGACAAAACGCACTGTGGAGGCTGAAGGCGAGGCTCGCGAAAGCGACAATGCAGCCACAACCTATACCGCCATGATAGGCCATGAACTTGATGAGGTGTATCTGTCGCAATCGGGACACATGATGTTTGGTGAAGATTTTCGCTATACGCCGTCCCGCAATTTCAATTTTTCGTTGCCATCAAAAAAAGACGACAGTACAGTGTGGATGAGCCTCTCCTTTGCCACCAAAACCACCTCAGTGGGCTATCTTGACCTCACAGTCAATGGCGAAAACATCTCGGGAAACTCACGCCCCACTATAGGAGCTACTACAGGCAACAACGCGGCAAACCGAATTGTATCACGCAAGGAGTTGTCAATTGAAGGCACCTCCCTTGACCTCGGTATAACCTACAGCTGCTCCGGAGTGGTGAACGCCGCCAATCTGGATGCCATAGACCTCAACTATACCGCCAATCTTGAACATAACGGCACTCAAACACAATTTACCCTCAACTCCACTGCCGCCAAGCTTGCCAATGCCGACGGCAATGTGACAGTATGGGATGTGACCGACCCCCTCAACATTGTGGCCATGAACACTACCGCCACAGCCGATGGCGGACTGGCATGGGTAAACTCCTACACCGGCTGGCGCAATTACGTGGCATGGAACGCTTCGTCCTCATTTCCGCAACCGCAATACGTATGTGCCGTACCCAACCAAAATCTGCACGGCATAACCGACACTCCCGACATGCTGATTCTTACCACTCCCGTGCTTGCAAGTCAGGCCGAAAGGATTGCAAATCTGCATCGCAACGGGCCGTTCAAACTCAATGTGCTGATAGTGGACCACAATCTTGTGTTTGATGAATTCACTTCGGGCATGCGGGATGTGAATGCCTATCGCCGTTTTGCAAAAATGCTTTACGACCGAGGCAATGCTGCCGGCAAACCTTTGCGCTACCTTTTGCTTATGGGCAGAGCTACATTCGACAACCGTGGCCTTGACCGTGAGATGCAGTCACTCAACTATCCCACTATGGCCACATGGCAAACGGATGACGGACTGTACGAGAACACTACCTTTTGTTCGGACGACATCATGGCATTTCTTGAGGATGACTCCGGTGCAAGTCCCGCCGGGGATTACTGCTCCATAGCCGTAGGCCGCATTCCGGCCCGCACTGCACAAGAAGCCTCGGATTATGTGGACAAAATGATTTATTATCAGAACAGTGCTGAACGTGACCTGTGGCGCAACGAGGTGATGCTTGTAGCTGACAACGGTAATGTCGGGATACACATGGAACAGGCCGAATCATTTCAAACTGCCGCGCTTGCCGCTACCAACGACGGTAAGAACCTGTATTTCGACAAAGTGTATATTGACGCGTTCCCATTGGTTGGCGGTGTGTGTCAGGATGCCCGCAAACGTCAGTTCCGTCTTTTGGACAACGGAGTGATGTGGTGGGCATATATAGGTCATGGCGACCCGGCCCGACTGTCAAGCGAAGGGATACTGTCATACACCGATGTGAACAATATGTACCAACGCAAGTACCCCATGTTCTATGGGGCCACATGCTCATTCCAAAAATGGGACGGACCCTCACTGAGCGGTGCCGAGATTATGGCATTGAATCCTCGCGGAGGTGTGATAGCATCAATATCTGCCACCCGCTCTGCTCTCATAACCGAAAACGGGCGTCTGACCCGCGCCATGGGGCAAGCCCTGATGCGCCGCGATGACACCGGCCTAATGCTTCCAATCGGTGAAATAATGCGTACGGCAAAAAATGCCATTCGCACCACCAACGGCGGCTCTGACAACCGTACCCGCTATTCCCTGTTGGGCGATCCGGCCATGCGTCTCGTACTTCCCAGCAACCGCGTGGTGCTTGAATCCATTAACGGTGAGGCTGTAACACCGCAAACACAGGTCACTATCATGGCCCGTCAAACCATTACCGCCCGAGGATATGTGGCAGACCATACAGGCTCGCGCATATCAGATTTCAACGGCTCCCTGATGCTCAACATTCATGACGCGGAATACTCCACTACCTCTACCGGCATATTCGCCGATGACACTGAGGGCAAACCGGTGACTTTTGACGAGCAAGGCTCACTGTTGTATTCCGGTCGTACCCAAGTGGTGAACGGTGAATGGGAACTCACACTGACCATGCCGTCGGAAGTAACACATAATTTCCGCCCGGCTGCCATGAATCTGTATGCCACCAGCAGCAACTCTGAAATGGATGCAATAGGATGCAACCGCGACTTCTTTGTGTATGGCTTCGACACTTCGGCAGCCCCCGACACACTTGCTCCGGTGGTGGAATACGCATACCTCAACCATCCGTCATTCACCAACGGCGGCACAGTCAATGAAGAACCTATGTTTATGGCACGAGTGCGTGATGATGTGGGCATAAACCTGTCATCGGCGGGTGTTGGCCATCAGATGACCCTGAAGCTTGATAACAACCGGTCGTACTCGGATGTGTCGCTCTATTATACCCCGGCCTCCGACGGCTCACCCGCCGGCACCATCAATTATCCGCTACCCACACTATCCAACGGAACCCACACCCTTACACTGCGTGTCTGGGACACTTCCGGCAACAGCACGTCGCATACTCTTGATTTCTTTGTGAAAGAAGGTGCACGGCCACAGGTATTTGACATTTATACCGATGTGAACCCTGCCGTGACAGCTGCCAATTTCTATATATCCCACGACCGTCCGGATGCCCTTGCCTCAGTCACTCTATCCATCTACGACATGATGGGCCGACTTGTGTGGAGCGCAGCCGACACCGACAGAAGCAACCTTTCGGCCACCGCGCCTATAACATGGAACCTCACTGACCTTGGAGGCAACCGTGTGCCAAGAGGCATATACCTGTATCGCGCCACCGTGAAAATTGACGGCGAAGAAATCACGTCAGAAGCTAAACGCATTGCCGTAACCGGCAGATAAACATACCATTAATTTATACCATGACTCTAAAATTAAAAACAACTCTTGCCGCTGCTATTGCAGCAACATGTTTGTTCTCAATTTCTGCCCAAGCCGTTAAATTTCCGCAACCGGCACAGCCCGGGGAGGCACATTCACAGCAACAGGGGAATCAATACGTGCTCTCAAACGACCTTTTCTCTGCCTCATTCAGCAATGACAACGGAAAAGTAACATTCAACGGTGCTCCCTCAATGGGGCTTCTTCCCGGCTCTGAACTGTTTGAAATATTGCTCGGCGACAGCACACTGATACCGGCATCACAAATGACCGTAAGCAATCTCCGCATCACGGATTTGCAAGGCAACGAATCTGCGGCAAAAGGGTCGGAGCGAATTGACGGGAAAGCGATTGAGGCCACATTCAAGCACGGGCCTCTTACAGTGGATTGGTGGGCAGTGCTCCGCGACGGTTCGCATTATCTGCGCACTCAAATGCGGTTGTCCACCACAGATTCACTGCCGATGCTTGCTGTTTATCCTATGGAATATAAGCTTGTGTCTGTTGACGGGGAAAAAGTGCCGGTTGCAGTTGGCAACACACGCGGTGCTGTGCTGTGCGGCGACCGTGTTTTTGCCGGATTGGAAACGCCGATGGGCATAAATACCATCACACCTCTCGCCAATCACGCAGGTGCCTACTCCGTAACCGGAAAGTGGAGCCGCCAGACCACCCTGACTCCTGCCCTTCCGTGGGAAGTAAGCAGCGTGGTGGGCCTCATAGCACCGGGGCAAAAGAGGCGATCGTTTCTTGCCTACAGCGAACGTGAACGCGCAGTGCCATGGCGTCCTTTCCCTATCTACAATTCGTGGTACGAACTAAATATTGACCGCAACAATGCGCCCGCTCCGGAATATGCCGGCAACATGACCATAAACGATTGTGTGCGCGTGGCAAAGAAATGGGAAGAGAATCTCCACAAGCGTCATGGCTCCAACATAGCATGTTTTGTATGGGACGATGGCTGGGACTCCTACGGTACATGGGGATTTAATCCCGGATTTCCCAACGGATTTGCAGAAGTTGACTCCATAGCACGTGACATGCACACCGGCACCGGTGCATGGCTCGGACCGGTAGGCGGATATGGAGAATCGGGAGAGTATCGGCGCGCTTATTGGGCTTCCAACGGAGGAATGCAACTGAGCAATCCGCTTTATTATGACACTTTTCTTGGCGCATGCAAGAACCTGATAGACAACAACGATTTCCGATTCTTTAAATTTGACGGTATCAGTGCCCAGTTCTCATCTGTTGGACCGGACCCCGGAGCTGTAGGTGATGAAAATGCCGAAGGAATTATAAATATCGAACGCCAAGTGCGCAAAATGCGTCCGGATATATTCCTCAACACTACTGTAGGCACTTGGGCATCTCCGTTTTGGTTTCAGTTTACAGACGCAGTCTGGCGTCAGGAGGGTGACCACGGCACTATAGGCACCGGAGCCAATGACCGCGAGACATGGATCACATACCGCGACCGCCTTGTTCACCAGAATTTTGTGCAGAATTCACCCCTTTGCCCCATCAACACCCTTATGACTCATGGGTTTATCCTAACTAAACTTGGAGATGTGTCAAAAGATATGTCCTACCCCTCAATACTCAACGAGCTGCGTTGTGCTTTTGCCTGCGGATCAGGGATGGTAGAGCTTTACTGCGATTATGAGCTGCTTGATTCCATTGAGGGTGGAAAACTGTGGGGCGATATGGCCGACTGCATCAAATGGCAAAACGACAATGCCGACATTCTGCCCGATGTGCATTGGGTAGGTGGCAATCCCTGGAACGGCGAACGCACAGCTATCTACGGATGGGCTGCATGGAACGACCACAAATCAATGCTCACCCTGCGTAATCCGTCAACCGAATCCGACACCATTACCCTTACACTTCGTGAAGCTCTTGACATACCCGCTCACATTAATGCTCCCATAGTTTTGAGCAGCGCATTTGATTCGCAACCGATACCCGAAGGGCTTCCGACAGGCACACCAATAGCCATAGACACCCCTCTGACACTGACGCTTGCACCCTCATCCGTCACCATTCTCTCCGGCACTTGCGCCGAATAGCGCAAATTGCGACAAAGATTTTGCGGGCACGAAAAAGTTTCTTAACTTTGCAGTCACATAACACCGCAAGGAAAGATGCCGGAGCGGTCGATCGGGACGGTCTCGAAAACCGTTGTACCCTTACGGGTACCCAGGGTTCGAATCCCTGTCTTTCCGCGAATGTACCCACGTACATCTCAAGAAAAAGCCTGTAACTATCAAAGTTACAGGCTTTTATCTTACCAATACTATTGTTAAGAATTGTTAATTGCGACAGTAAAACGACTCGAAAACGACCCTTTCAGACCCTATGACGTTGCATATCCGTTGCAAAAATCGTTGCAGAAACCGAAAATGCAACAGTAAAACTGCCAATTGCAACAGTGCCCCTCATAAGTATCTGAAAAGTCGCAATTTAGTCGGACACAAGTCTTCGCCAACCTGATTTTTAACCCGTAATTTTGCACATGGTACGATGTACCCGGAACCCGGGGACATTATCAAAGAGCAGAGACAATGAACCCTCTTCCGTTGCACTTTGAACTGTACCCGCAACATTGCACAATTCTCAAATCCAAAAGGTATGGTAAGAACCAATTACAAGACCTCCTTTTTCCTCAGGAAGAACGTGGTCAACAAGAATGGAGAGTCGGGGATTTTTCTCCGTCTCACAGTCAACAAGGAAGCCGCACAGATCTCGACCAAGGCAACCTGTGCCGCCGCAGACTGGGATACTGAGGCCGGCAAGATGAGAGGAAAGACAAAGAAGGCGAATCAGCTCAACGATTTCCTCGCAGAGATAAGAGCCGCCATCCTTTTCCATATTCAGGAAATGGAGCGGCGTGACGAGATAGTGACCCTTGAAAAGGTCAAGAACGCCTATCTCGGTATCTCGGCCCGCGCCGAGACTCTGATGGAGATTTTCAAGAAGTGGCTGGACAACGCTGAAAAACTCGTAGATGTAAGTAAGAGCCGAGAGACCTACCGCAAATACGAGCGCGGCTACCGTCGCCTTCAGGAATTCATGAAGGAGACCTACAACATCACCGACATTGCCCTGCGTGAACTCTCCTACGAATTTATCGTGGACTACGAGAGTTATCTCCGCCGGGTGTCAAAGTGCGGTGTGAACACTACCGCCAAGTTCATTCAGACTCTCCGCATGATTGTTCTTTACGCCAAGAACAACGGCATGATATTCAAGGATCCGTTTCTCAACTACAAGGTCAAGAAGGAGGAAGTGGACCGTGGCTACCTGACCACTGACGAGCTTGACCGTATCGCCTCAAAGGTGATTCCGGTTCCTCGTCTCGACCATGTGAGAGACATGTTTCTGTTCGCCTGTTTCACCGGACTGGCATACATTGATGTGGCGAATCTCATGGAGAGCGACATCAAGGAGGCGTTTGACGGGTCCAAATGGATTATGACCCACCGCCAGAAGACCGGCGTTGCCGTCAACGTGCCACTTCTTGATTATCCCCTCGCGATAATCGAGAAGTACAAGGGCCAATGCACAGACGGGCATGTCCTTCCTGTCATATCGAATCAGCGCACCAACAGTTATCTGAAAGAACTCGCCACCGTGTGCGGCATCGACAAGAACATTACGTTTCACCTTGCCCGGCACACTTTCGCCACAACGGTGACTCTCGCCAATGGTATGCCCATCGAGACGGTATCGAAGATGCTCGGTCATACCAATATCAAGACGACTCAGATATACGCCAGAATCACCAATGAGAAAATCAGGGCGGATATGCAACGCCTTGCCTCGGCTCTTCCGGAAATAGGAAACATGACGGCAGAGGAGATTGATGAGGCAACAAAAAAGGCCAACTCTAAAAAGAATAAGCCTTCTCACCCTGATCAGCTGTAAGAAACAAAGGTCAAGGGAAAAGCCCGTCGGACACGCCCCAAGTCGTGTCTGACGGGCTTTCCCTTTTTTCGTATTTTGTAGAGTTATATCATAGTGCTGCCGGGATAAGGTTTGATTTCTGTTCTGGTGCGGCGTCCGTCGCCGTCTTCATGCTTTCGCATCAGTTCGTTGAGGCGCCATGCAGCCTCACTTATGTAGTACGTGCGGGAATGGATTTTGAATGTATGGTCGTGGTAAGGTCGCTTGTCCTTGCCCCTGCGTCCCTTCATTCGGCGCAGGGTCTGATAGCACTCTTCTTCGGTGAGTGCCATGCCGTATATCTCGCCATGATGGCTTACCAGCTCCGCAAGTGTGGCTTTCCCATTGTTGAAGCTGCCCATGAGATAGTCTCCGTAGATTTTCTCATAGAGGTCTGCCTTGGTACCTGTCCATTTCATTTTGGTCTCGCGCTTTGATTCCTTCTTGGGAGGTGCCGAATCATTGACGGTAGTGCGTGAAGGAATATGAATGGCTATGCGGGAGCAATACTCCCTGATAATATCCGCCACGCCTTTCACAAGGTCAAGGGCCTTCTTCGCGATTGCGATTGTTTCTTTGGCGGCAACAGACGCTATGTGGATGAACGACTGGATTTCCACCTCGACCGCCAGAAGTGCAGTGCGTGCGTCAAGCCACTCCTCCGGCTGGATTTTGCATGTGGCTACTACCTCGGCTGCGAAAGTGTCGTATACGGAGTGTAGCGCCGAGTGGTCTCCGTTTTTAAGAGAAGATACAAATTGCGTTTGTAGTAAATTATTATTAATCATTTTTACTTGATTTAGTTGAACGTGGAATCGGCTGATTTTATCAACTGTTTCTGGGCTAAAAACCATAAACATACGCTTTTGGTTCGTGATGTCACCTTGCATAGCAGTGAATTAAATAGCAAAATGTGTTACCTAATTACCATTTTGTGTTTCCAATGTGTTACCTTAAATATGCAAAAAGTGTAACCCTACAATTTGGATATAAAGGCGTAAATTGCTAATTTTGCGTGGTATAAAAATATTATGCAAATTGCATTGATATTTTTTTATTCGATTTTTCAAAAAATGGAAGAAATATTCAAAATATCCACAAACGAAGGGTGCGCTTCCGATTCATGGAGAGCACTTCTATTCAGTCCGACTCGCGATGGAGTTGATCTTTTACTGCATCATCTTCCATTCAAGACTGTAAATACTCATTGAAAAGTGGGCCGGTCGCTCATTGAAAAATGGGCCACC
>ENA-OZMI01000380-OZMI01000380.1-human-gut-metagenome-genome-assembly--contig:-NODE-380-length-8657-cov-8.106719_pt1 | contig 8657 bp, 8 predicted proteins | sample MGYA00244183_ERZ653801 | MGnify/ENA primary metagenome ERZ653801 (study PRJEB26926, sample SAMN06164433) | human gut metagenome | biome: ENVO:00009003; feature: ENVO:2100002; material: ENVO:00002003... | reverse complement strand
TTGTTATTAATTCTTTTGTTTAGTTTTTAATGTTTCATCTGATTATCTTTTTTCAAAGATATTGCAAAGGTACAATTTATTTTCGTAAAGCACAAGAAAAGAGCGTTTTTTCTCAGATATTACAATATATTTATACGATTTTGTTAGCTTATCTCGAATATTTGCTGTAACTTTGTAGCCCGAAATAGATAGATAACAAGAAGTATAAGAAAAAAATAGTATTTAATCTAATGAGAAGCAGTAATAAAGTTAAAGGCTTTGCGGCGGGCATTGTTGCCGCAGTATGTTATGGTACCAATCCTTTGGGCACGCTCGAACTCTATGGCGACGGATTCAATTCCAGTTCTGTACTCATCTATCGTTATCTCTTGGCGGTACTGATGTTTGCCGTGGTGATGCTGTTTCGCAAGGAGAGTTTCAAGGTGAAGTGGGGACATCTGATTCGTCTTGGCGTGCTGGGCTGCATGTTTTCGCTCTCATCAGCTACGCTTTATGTCAGTTTCCATTATATGGCGGCAGGTATTGCCAGCACCATCCTCTTCGTTTATCCTATTATGACGGCCATCCTGATGACGGTCTTCTTCCACGAGAAGGTAACGTGGTCTACCTCGCTTGCCATTCTTCTGGCGGTATCGGGAGTAGGATTGCTCTATCAGGGCGATGGAAACGATAAGTTGAGCACGGCGGGTTTTGCCCTCGTCATGTGTTCATCCCTGCTCTATGCCCTTTACATCATCTCCATCAACCAATGGAAGAATCCGGGCATGTCGAACATCAAGTTTACCTTTTATATATTAGTCTTCGGACTGCTTACGATGTTTGTCTATTCGTTTATTGCAGGCGAGCCGATACAGATGCTTCAAACGCCTAAACAATGGCTCTGTGCTGCCCAGCTGGCTTTGTTGCCAACGGTATTGTCGCTTTTCTTCATGACCATCTCCATCAATCTCATCGGCAGCACGCCAGCCGCCATCATGGGAGCCCTGGAGCCTGTAACGGCGGTAATCATCGGCGTCTGCATTTTCGGCGAGAGTTTCTCCCTTCAGCTTGCCTTCGGCATCCTCGCCATCCTGGCAGGTGTAACGATTATCATCGCAGGAAAGAAAGGGTAAAAAGGTAAAAAAGTAAAAGGGTAAAAAGCCCCCTTGCGTCCCCCGTTCCCAGCGATTCCATCGCTGGTCCCCATAAAGGTAAAAAGAAGAAAAAATCCTCGTTCGAAAAAGAACTCGAACGAGGATTTTTTATCTGTTCTAGCCGCAAGCAAATAGGCTCGCGAGCCGCCAGGCGTTAAGATGATTATCTCAGGATATCCTTCAGCGCAAAGTTGGCGAGGATGCTGGTGCTCTGGCTCAGCATGCGGATGAACTCCTGGGCTGAGTTTTTCATATAAGCATCTTTCAGAATGTGGATGCAGCCATCCATTTCGTTGTCGGCAGCATCGATAGGAATCGCCTTCATGCCGTTCTGCAGAATGGTGGTCGATTCGGAGAGAATGGTCACCAGATTGCTGCGGCTCAGAAGGTCGAAGATGATGTTTACATTATTCACCTCTACCATAATCTTGTAATTCAAATCTTTGCCCTCTACCATGTGATCAAAGGCGTTGCGTGCCTGCAGACCCTTGCAAGGAAGGATGAGGTCGTAACGCTCCAGATCGGAAAGCTTGACCGATGAAAGGCGCGCCAGCGGATGATTCACGTTCACGATGGCGGCAAGACGGTTGCTGAAAATAGCTCGGCTGTCTACCGCCTTTTCGTTCTTCAGAGGCTTGAAAGCCAGAACGAGGTCGAGTTCGCGCTTCTTCAGTCCGTCCATCAGTTCCTGCATGGTGCGGTATTGGATGTTGAGCTTTACATGAGGATAGGCGTGGAGAAAGGCGATGAGCGTCTCGGACATGATGTTGCTGAAGGAGAACGTTACGCCGATGTTCAGTTCGCCTGTAAGCATTTCCTTCAGATCGTTCATGTGGTCTACACAGGCTTCGGCAGAATTGACCGCGTTTTGGGCGTAAGGTCTCAATTCCTTGCCCGCCTCTGTGAGGTAAACCTCATGAGAATTACGCTCGAAGAGGGGCAGACCAATCTCCTGTTCCAGATGCGAAATCTGCTGTGAGAGGGTGCTCTGGGTGATGTATAACTTGCGCGAAGCTTCTGAGAAGTTGAGCGTCTCGGCTACCTTCAAGAAATATTTCAGTTGTCGTATTTCCATATTGTTCCTTTATTGAAGCTATCGGCTATAGAAATAACCGATAGCTAAATTTGGGTGCAAAGATAAAACATTTATTTTAATATCCTCTTTTTGGGAAGAATAAAATGATGTTTTATCGCATCTCTACTTCTTTTTATCCGGTTATCATCCGATGAAAATCAGATTTCCAACCAGATGATTATTTGATTTCTACTTCGTGCAAATCTACGAATTCGCCATTCTTCTTCTTTCTTTCTACCAGCATGGCAAGCAGCTTGCGCTTGCGGTTGTCGGCGATGAAACGGCGGAAGAATACGTTTGGAATTGCCACACCCAGGGCGATGCAGATGATGGCGAGCGAAGCCTTGATGAGGTTGTTCATACCCACGGTTACTTCGCCTATCACGCCATGCATGTCGATGAAGGCAAAGAGGGCGCGATACATCAGAACTCCCGGTACCATTGGGATAACGCTAGGAATGGTGATGCATTGGTGAGGGGTATGGAACCAATGGCGCGCCTTGATCACGATGATGCTGATGAGCGCAGAACCGGCAAGCGAACCGATGCTCAGACCCATGTCGAGACCGATGTTGCCGTTAGATGGACCCAGATTGACGAAATTGCGGAAGCATACGGCGATGATACCGCCCACGGCTACAACCGGCAACAGACGGCGAGGTATGCTGAAGATGGTAGAGAAACCCATGGCCGATACGGCAGCTGCGATGGCAAACTCCCAGTATTCGTGATGAGGAGTCATCGTAAGATCCTTCACAAAGTTGTCGATGTGGCAAACCTGGATGGCGAAGGCGATACCGAAAGCCATCGCGAAGAGCATCAGCAGGGTGTTCAGGGCACGAACCATTCCCACCTCAATATATCCGTCGAGCATATCGCTTACAAAGTTGATGAGTGGAACTCCCGGCACGATGAAGAGGGCACACGCCATCAGCGGATGCCAAGGGGTATCTGAATGCATGAAGGCTGGAAGCGCTTCGGCAATAGATGGGTTGAGCGAAAGGAATGAGGTCAACCAGGCTATCAGGGTGGCTACGAAAGCCGAAATGCCGATGGCTACATAGTTGTTGCAGCCCTTGGTTGGCAAGAACATTCTCAGGCGGAAACCCAATATGGCTGCAAGCGAACAGAAGAAGAAGGCTGGCCAGTCGCAACCGAACTGGATGCAGAATCCGCCGCAGGCAAAACCGCCACCGATGGCTACCTGCCAAGGGGTGAAGCTGCGTGGGGTGGCCTTGATGTCGTTCAGGGCCTGTTCATACTGTTCGAGCGAATAGTTTTCCTTGATGGCCTTCCAGGTGAGCTTACTTACCTGGGAAATAGAGGTGAGGTTGATGCCGTGCTTCTCGCATCGCTGGAACTTGGAGAAGGAATGCTCCTCGTCGCTATAGTTTACCATCAGCACGTTCCAGTTGATGTAAAGGTGCATGTATCGCTCGTCGAGACCGAGGAAAGCTGCTGCACGCTTCATGGTTCGCATGATGCGGGATGTGTCGGCAGCACTCTCCATGAGAATGCTACCGGTACGTAATAATAAGTCGAGTTTTCTTCTGAGTTCTGATTCTGCTATTTCCTTGCAGTTGCAGTTGTCCTCTACGCAAGCGCAGGTTTTCAATTCTTTTTCTGTCATATATGTTTATCCGAATACAAAAATAATAATCTGAATGGTTACAATTCTGAGGAACATGGCGAATGGATATACATTCGCATAGCCTACTGTTGGCGCATCTGCCGAAGTCTGCTCACGTACGTAAGCCAGGGCAGAAGGGTTGGTGTTGGCACCTGCCAATACGCCGAGTAATGTATAATAATTGATGTGGAACACGAGCTTGCCGATGATGCCGCCCAGAATGATTGGTATCATGGTGATGGCGATGCCGTAGAGAATCCAGGTCAGTCCGCTTTCTGATGCTACGGTCTGGATAAACTGTTCGCCTGTGCCGAGACCCACGCAAGCCAGGAAGATGCAGATGCCGATTTCGCGAAGCATCAGGTTGGCTGAAATGGTATTGTAGGTAACGAGGTTATATTTCGGTCCGAAATAACCTATCAGAATGGCTACTACCAATGGACCGCCGGTAAGTCCGAGACGCAGATTCTCGTTGATGCCTGGGATGAAGAACGGAATGTTGGCTACGATACAACCCAGCATGATGCCCAGGAAGATTGGGATGAGGTTAGGGTAGTTCAGACGCTTCATCTGGTTACCCAGCACCTTCTCGGTATGAGCGATGGCGAGTTCCTTGCCCACTACGGTTACGCGGTCGCCCAACTGGAGTTTCAGGTCTGGGGTCGCGATGAGGTCTACACCATTTCTGTTCACGCGGGTAATGTTGGCGCCAAGGTTGCTTCTAATCTGCAACTGGCTGATGCTCTTGCCGTTGATGCCCGGTTTGGTAATCAGGATTCGGCGGTTGATGAGTTCGCTGCTGAATTCCTCGTCCTTTACGTCAACCTTCTCGCCGAGCAGGGCGATGATAGGTTCTTCTACGGTAGGATGAGCCACAATCTGCAGAATGTCGCCCTCTTCTATCACGGTCTGTCCGTTAACTACCTCGTCCTGGCGTTCGCCGTTATTACGGATAATCTTAGAAACCATGAAGTCGCGCTTCAGCAGATAGCGGATCTGCTTGACGGTATCTTTGAAAACCATCTGGTTAGAAACCTTTACGGCGAAGGTGTTCAGGGTCATCGCTTCAAGATGTCCCTTGCCTCGCTTAGCTTCATCCTCTTCCTTCTGCTTGTCTACGCGTAGCGCGAACCTTAATATAATGAAACTGAGGATAACGCCGAGCACACCCATAGGATAGGCGATGGCATAGCCGGCTGCGATGGATGGGGCGTCGATGTGGCGCAGGTCGCTGAATGCCTGCTGGGCTGCACCCAATCCAGGAGTGTTGGTTACGGCACCCGAAAGGATACCTGCCATAGAGGTGATGGATGTTCCCGAAAATGAGAAGATGACTAAGGTAGTAATGATACTCAGGGCCACAACGATCATGCTGAGCAGGTTGAGACTCTTGCCGCCGTTCTTGAACGAAGCGAAGAAGCCCGGACCTACCTCCAGACCAATAGAGTAGACAAAGAGGATCAAGCCAAATTCCTTGAGAAAGTGGAGCAGATGCTCGTCAAGGTTGAGAGAGAAATGTCCAAAGATAAGACCGATGAACAGAATCCAAGCCAAGCCCAGGGAAACACCTTTTACTCTGAGCTTACCTAAACACAAACCCAAGGCGATGACCAGCGAAAGAATCATCACAGAGTGGGCTACTCCGCCTCCCCAAAGGTCTGGGAAGCCATAAAATAGATTTTTTAAAATCTCCATTTTTCTTTATCTATTAATGTAAATACTGAATTTTCAAAAACATTCTTTCTTATCGATTTCTGAAATCGATTGCAAAGGTATAGATAAAAACGAAAGCAAAACTCGTTTTATGTTTAAAAGCTACGAATGTGGCTATAAGTGTTTTCTATGGTAAAAATAGGCTCTGCAGGTTTTTCTTTTCTCTTTCTCATGCATTTCTAGCCCTTTCTTTGCTCATTATATCAGCTTTTTTTTGTAATTTTGCAACCGGATTATTATAAACTGGAAAGAATATGCTGAATATTGATGAAATAAAAGATAAGAGAATTGCCGTGCTCCTTTCGGGAGGCGTCGACAGTTCGGTTGTGGTTTGGGAGTTTGCCCAGTTGGGCCTGCATCCTGATTGCTTCTACATCAAGATTGGTCCTGAGGAGAAAGAGGAGTGGGACTGCTCTTCGGAGGAGGACCTGGAGATGGCTACGGCTGTGGCTAGAAAGTATGGGTGCAAGCTGCAAGTGGTTGACTGCCATCATGAATATTGGAACGAGGTAACCCGTTATACGATGGAGAAGGTGAAGGCTGGTTTTACGCCTAATCCGGACGTGATGTGCAACCGCCTGATTAAGTTTGGTGCCTTCGATGAGAAGATGGGTCACAACTACGACCTCATCGCCACGGGGCATTATGCGCAGACCGAAATGGATGAAAATGGCGATAAATGGCTTGTCACGAGTCCTGATCCTGTAAAAGACCAGACCGATTTCCTGGCTCAGATAGAGAGCTGGCAATTGAAAAAAGCGATTTTCCCTATCGGCCATCATATCAAGAATGAGGTTCGCGAGATAGCCGAAGAGGAGCATCTGATAAATGCCAAGCGCAAGGACAGCCAGGGAATCTGCTTCCTGGGACAGATAAATTATAATGATTATATCCGCCGTTATCTGGGCGAGAAACCGGGCGATGTCATAGAGATGGAGACGGGCAAGCGCATAGGCGAGCACAAGGGGTTGTGGTTTCATACCATCGGCCAGCGCAAGGGCTTAGGCTTTGGCGGCGGTCCCTGGTTTGTGATTAAGAAGGATGTAGAGAACAACATCCTGTATGTGAGTCATGGTTATGATCCGCAGTCGGCCTACAAGAAGGATTTTCCTCTCCACGATTTCCATTTCCTTACGCGCGAGGTTGCGATGCAGAAGGTAACTTTCAAGATTCGTCATACGCCGGAGTATCATCCTGCTACGATAGAAAAGCTGGAAGACGGCCGCTGGATGATTCATTCAGAAGAGGCGATTCATGGTGTGGCTCCCGGCCAGTTCTGTGTAGTTTATGATGAGCATCATCATCGTTGCTATGGCTCGGGCGAGATTACGGTATAAATATTTTAAAATGAAAAAAGGGATGAGTCATCAATCTGATATTTTGATGATTCATCCCTTTTTGTTTTATCTGTTTTTACCCTTCCCCGATAATGCTGTCCAGCAATTCCTGGCAGGCATCTTCGAGAAGCGTGATGACGAGCTCGAAGTCGCTATAGTCGCCATAATACGGATCGGGAACGGTGGTGTATTCGCGATGATGGGTCAGAAAATCGGCCATGCGCACAACCTTCTTCCGGTCAGCCTCTGAAGAAGCCATGGAGGTAATGGCACGGTAGTTTTCGTTGTCCATTACCACGATGGTTTCGAAACGGGCGAAGTCTGACTTCTGGAACTGGCGGGCATGGCTGTTGAAATTGTAGCCATGCTCGGCGCCACATTTGCGCATGCGGCTGTCGGGCAACTGACCTACGTGCCAGCCCCCGATGCCCGCAGAATCGATTTCAAACTCATCCTGAAGCCCCGCTTTTTCTACAAGAGTCTTCATGATTCCCTCGGCTGCCGGAGAGCGGCAGATGTTGCCCAGGCAGATAAATAATACGGTATGTTTACCTTTCTTTGTCATGTTGCTAACTTTTTTTGTTTGCAAAGTTAGCATAAATCTCTGTATTATGCAAGATTTTTCTTCATTTTTCTTCCCGCAAATTCTTAATTCTCACTTTATTTCCGTATATTTGCAGCCAAAAAAAGCACATGACAACAACACTTATCATTTTGGTTATTACGGTAGCCCTGTTCATCTGGGGCAGGGTGAGGGCCGACATCGTGGCGCTTACCGCCCTGGCTGGTTATCGATGAAGTATTGACCGAGGGCGGTTATCAGCCGCTTGCTTTCTTCAGCTTCTTCCCTGTGGGCATCATCGTCATCGCCGGACTGCTGACCGTCTTTGCCGGATGTTTCCGGAATGTGGAGGCGGCTTACAAGACCATCAACTGGGAGAGTATCGTGCTGATTGCCGCCATGATGCCGATGTCTACGGCGCTTGAGAAGACGGGTGCTTCTGCCTTGGTTTCTCAGGGGCTGGTAGAGAGTTTGGGTTCGATGGGACCTACGGCTCTCTTGGCAGGCATCTACTTCACCACTTCTCTGATGACGATGTTTATCAGCAATACAGCTACGGCTGTGCTGATGGCTCCTATTGCCCTGGTGGCGGCCCAGCAGGTAGGTGGCTATACGTTTATGGATTACGTGAAGGTAGGTTTGCCGTTGCAGATTATCATCGGCGTTGTGATGACCTTCGTTCTTCCGCTCCTGTTTCCTTACTAAGGATTTTTGATATCAAAATAAAAGCCCCTGATGCTCGTTTCCTTGCATTAGGGGCTCTTTTCTTATTGTGGTAAAATCTGGGATTCCTGTTCGGTTTTTCGGGGAGTTCGCTTACTCCAAACCGTCGCCCTCATTACCGCCGGTGGTTCCGCCGCCTTCAGTATTTCCGCCGCCCGGGGTATTATCCGAACCGCCACCACCTGGGGTGTTGTCTGGGTCTTCCACATCGCCCTTATCGTCGGAAGTAACGTTTTTCACCACTTTGCCGTTGCGGTCGTAACAGGTAATCTGGATGGAGGTTTCCTGCAGCTCGCGCTTGATGTCAACGCTTGGGGTGAAGATAACACGGCGGTTGGTAATCAGACTGGTAGCCACTTCGCCTACGGTAGGCACACTCTTGGCTCTTACGCCGAATCGCATGGTTCCCAATCCCGGAACGGCTACGGAATGGCCTTCGGTACACCACGCCTTGATAACCTCGCCTGCTGCATCCCAGCAAACC
>ENA-OZMI01000374-OZMI01000374.1-human-gut-metagenome-genome-assembly--contig:-NODE-374-length-8717-cov-4.237474_pt1 | contig 8717 bp, 1 predicted proteins | sample MGYA00244183_ERZ653801 | MGnify/ENA primary metagenome ERZ653801 (study PRJEB26926, sample SAMN06164433) | human gut metagenome | biome: ENVO:00009003; feature: ENVO:2100002; material: ENVO:00002003... | reverse complement strand
GTATATTCACCGAATATTTACATACTGCCGACAGCGCAGAATTTGCGCTTTTCGGATTTTTATCCCCTTTGCGTGTCTTTCCATGCCGCCATCCGTGCCCTCCTCAAACAACATTTTACTGTAATATCAAGGACTTTTTGCGTTTTGGCATCCGCAAGCTGTGTTGCCGCACGGATACGCGCCAGACGAGACGCAGCCGCAGCTCGATGCGGTGCATTGAATAATTATGCATATTTATACATTTACTTTCAGACAGAAAAAGGCCGCAGGAGCAAGCCCCTGCGGCCCGGAATTATTCAGTTACAGACTGAGGTGAACCGTTGATCAGGCAACAGTAACATCTGCGCCGGCAACAGCGGATGACCAAGCATTGCCGCGAGCCTGAGCAGTTACCGTGGCGGTGCCAGCGGTAGCGAATCTGTACTTAACGACCCAAGTGGTGGTGCCGTCGCCGTTATCGGTAACGGAAACGGTGTTCTGCGAGGTCTTGAGATAGGTGCTGGACCTGCCGGCAACTGTCAGGCGGATCCTCGAAGCATCACTGGTGGTCACGACGGTAACCTCTGCGAAGCTGCCCTTAGCAATAGAGTCGACGGGAGTCGCAACGGAGATTACGCTGAAGGGATCCTTACCCTCAACGGGGGATACGGTCTCAGCATACTTCGTGATCTTGATGTCGTAGTTATACTCGCTGTCGAGCCACTTATCGCCGTTAACCTTGCGGTACTGAAGCTTCCAATTCTGGATCTGATAATCGTCGTTGCCGACATAGGAGAATCTGATCCTGATGTTCCAGGTTCTGACGCCGTCAGCGTCAGTGATGGTAAGGTTGTCGGGATTCTTAGCGGTGGTCGAGAAAGCGACGGTGGCAAGAGTGCCATCGGCCTCGGTCTTAGCGATCCTTACTCTGTTGACGTTGGTCGAGGTAACGACGGTCAGATAGACATAGTCGCCACGCTTAACGGTAGTCTTGGAGATGGTAGCGGAGGTGAGATCGTTGGGATCGATAGGCTCAACGTCATAGGTGTTGACGAAGTCGTAAGCGATATCCTTAGGCTCCCAAGAATCATCACTGTGAGCGACCTTAGCGCGGACCTTATAAGTGCCCTCGGTGTAGATAGCTCTGATGCTCCAAACCTCGTAATCGGTGTCAGCGGAGCCAAGTGCAACTTCTTCGCCGGCTGCATTGTAAGCCTTGATGAGGAAGAGACCGGTAGCCTCGACATCGTTGAGGTCGATGATGGGATCGTGTCTGTCATACTGCCAGTAGACCTCGGAGCCGCCGGTGTAAGCAAACTCGATCTTGATCGGGCTGCCCTTAACGGTGACTTCGTAATCAGCAACCTGTCTGCCATAGACGTTAGGAGTAACTCTGGTAACGTTCTGGATGCGGCAGATGCTGAGATCCTGCTTCCACTGAGCGGTGAAGGTGATGCCCTCAGAGGTCATGTTGCCGACTGCGGGTGACCAACCGTTGAAGGTGTAGCCATACCTGGTGGGCTCTTCGGTGGGAGCAACGATAGCAGTGTCAAATACGGTGGGAACGGTAACGCTGGTCTTGCCGTCGGCGAAAGCACCGCCGTTAGCGTCGAAGATAGCGTCATAGGTGTTAGCCTTGAACTGAGCGGTGTAGGTAACATCCTCAGTGCCCATTGCTACAAGCTCCTTATCCCAACCGGTGAAGGTGTAACCGATCTTGGAGGCCGGAGGAGCAACGGGTATCTGACCGAACTCGGTGGGAACGATAGTCTCAACGCCGTCAATTACGAAGATAGCGTTGTGGCTGTCGGTGGACCACTTAGCGGTAAGGGTGATGTCCTCAGCGGGCATGGTGGTGAAGGTGTAAGCAACACCGTCCTTATACCAGCCTGCGAAGGAGTAACCGGCCTTGGTGGGAGCTGCGGGAGCAGCAACTGCGGTGCCGTAATCCTGAGTGATAGGAGCGACATCGGAGCCACCGTCGGTATTGAAGGTGATGGTGTACTGGTTAACAGTCCACTTAGCGGTGATGGTCATGTCCTCAGCGGGGATGGTCTCGGGGATAGCCTTATCCCAGCCTGCGAAGGTGTAACCGACCTTAGTGGGAGCTGCGGGAGCAGTAACTGCGGTGCCGTAATCCTGAGTAATGGGAGCAACAGCAGTGCCGCCATCGGTAACGAAGGTGATGGTGTACTGGTTGATCTTGAATACTGCGGTAACGGTGACGTCTCTTGCGGGCATCGTTGCGGGGATGGTAGCATCCCACTTAACGAAGGTGTAGCCTTCCTTGACGGGAGCCGCAGGAGCCTCGATATCAGCGCCGTAGTAGTAGGTTACGGGAGCCTCAACGCCGTCAACGACGGTCTTGAAGGTGTACTGATTGCGTGAATAGTAAACAGAGAGGACGAGCGAGCCGTCGGGAGCAACGGTGCCGGAAAGGACGCTGTTGTCTGCGATGGTGAAGCCGGTCTTTTCTGCTGCGGGGTAAGTGACGGAGCTGTCGGCAGTAGCGGTGTAGCTCAGAACCTCGGGCTCGCCATAGTTGCCGTCAAGACCCATGGTGTAAACATTGACCTTGTAATCAACGTTCTGGGCAACATACATTGCGTCGTATCTTGCGCCGTCAACGCCGATAGCGGTAAGGGCGGGATTCCAACCGGTGAAGGTGTAGCCGACCTTTTCAAGGCCCTCAGTGGGAGCAACGGGAACCTGACCGAAGTCGGTGGGAACGGTTGCGAAAAGTACGCCATCCTTATAGAAGGTTGCGTCATACTTATTGGGGGTGAAGCTACCGCTGATAGTGATATCCTCAGCGGGCATGGTTGCGGGAGTTTCCCTATCCCAGCCTGAGAAGGTGTGGCCTTCCTTGGTGGGAGTGACGGCTGCGGGAAGCGCTGCGCCGAAATCGTAGGTATTGCGGCTGTAAACTTCGCCGTCAACGATGTAGGTAAGGATGTAGCCGTTGGTGGTGAACTTGGGAACGAAGGTGGTGTCGCCCTTTACGGTGTAGGGGAAGGTGACATCAACGCCGTTAACGGTCCAACCGACGAAACGGGAGCCTTCCTTGGTAACTTCAGGAGTCTTGTCGGCAGTGATGATATCACCATAGTAGCCGATCCAATCGGAAACGATAGTGCCGTCTGCGCCTTCGAACTCGATGGCGTACTCTTCCTTAGCCATGTTGGCGTAGATGTTGAGAGCCTGTGCGGGCATGGTAGCCGTGCCGAGATTCTCATAATCCCAACCCTGGAACTGATAGCCGGGCTTTTCGGGCTCATCGGGAACGGGGATCACGTCGCCGTAGTAAACGGTGAACTCTTTATAAGGCTCGGTATCGCCCTCAAAGAGGTAATACTTAACGAAGTAGGAGTTCTTGGTGAGAGTTGCGTCAAGGGTGATGTTCTCTGCGGGCATGGTCTCGGGAAGATTCCAGCCGGAGAAGCTGTAGCCCTCGGGAACCGTATACGCAGGAGCGGTAACGGTCGCGCCGTAAGCAAAGGAGAGCTTCGTGTACTCCTCGCCGTTGACGTTGAAGGTCACGGTGTAGTTGTTGGTTGAGGTGGTGCCGTAAATGTTGACGTCATTGGCGGGCATGGTCTCGGGGATTGTGGTAGTCCAACCGCCGAAAGATTCGCCTGCTTCCGGAGTATAGGTATAAGCGGTGACCTTATCGCCGTACTTATACTCGTCGACATTAACGATTACGTTATCAACATAGTAAGTGATCTTATAGGTGTTGACCTCGAATATAGCAACATAGGTGACGCCGCCGACGGGAACCGTGGTGTTGTCGTCAAATGTAACTATATCGGTAGTGCCTTCAACAGCCCAGCCCTTGAAGGTGTTACCAACCTTGGAGGGAGCGTCGGGAGGAACGATGGTGCTGCCGAAGAGAGCTTCTTCGGATCTAACGGTCTCGCCGTCAGCCTTGAAGGTTACGTTGTAATTAGCAGCCTCATACTTGGTGTAGTACTTCGCGTCAGCGGTGGGAACGGTTGCGGGCATTGCATTGCCTTCAGCGTCGACCCAGCCCACGAAGTTGTAGCCTGCCTTAGCAGGAGCGTCGGGAGCCGCGATAGCTTCGCCGCAATTCTGCTCGCCGCCGCTAATGAAGCTTTCGCCGTCATAGAACTCGATGAATATCGGGTTCGCAGTCCACTTAGCGTAAACGCTGATGGGGTCAAGGCCAAGGGTTACGGGGAAGGTAACGGCGTCGCCGTTTGCGTAAACCCAACCTGCGAAGGTATAGCCTGCCTTGGTGGGATTGTCGATAGCGTTGATCTTATCGCCGAAGTTGCCGGTCTTGGTTTCGAGAACCGTGTCGCCGTCATAGAAGGTCACGCCGGAGCTGAGAGCCTCAAATACAGCGATGAAGTCCTTACCCTCGGTATCCATGGTGCCGAGATCAGCGAGGACGGTGGAGCCGTCAAGCGACCAGCCCTTGAAGGTGTAACCGGTCTTTGAGGGCGCTGCGGGAGCGGTGATAGCTGCGCCGAACTCAACACTCTTAGTGTCGTAGAGAGCGGTCTTAGCAGCGTCAAGATAGAATTTAGCGTCGAAAGCGGAGGTGACCCACTTAGCGTAGAAGGTCACGTCGCCGTCGGTGGTGTGGGTTGCGGGCATTGCGTTGCCTTCTGCGTCAACCCAGCCTGCGAAGGTGTAACCGTCCTTAGTCGGTGCTGCGGGAAGGGTGTAAGCGCCGTCATACTTAACGGTGTTCGCATCGTGCTGAGCATCGCCGTTCATGAACTTAACATTGTAAGTCTTAGCTTCAAACTTTGCGTTGAAGGTCATGTCAGCGTTGCCCATGGTGCCTACTGCGGGATCCCAACCGGTGAAGGTGTAGCCGGTCTTGGAAGGATCTGCAGGTGCGACGATCTGCTCGCCCTCTGCATAGGAGTTAACGTCGCCGTAGGCTGCGCCGTCAACAAGGAATGTTGCCTTATACTTCGCATTCTCAACGAATACTGCGGTGTAAGTTACATCGGCAGTACCCATGGTCTGCGGGAAGGTAACAACGTTAGTGCCGTCAAGTGACCAACCAGCGAAGGTGTAGCCTTCCTTGGTGGGGTTCTCTGCGGGGGCAGCGATCTCTGCGCCCTCGGCGTAAGTTGCGCTGCTGTAAACAGCGTCGTTAGCCATGAAGGTTGCGGTGTGCTCGGTTACGGGTGTATCGCCGCCGGTGCTGATAAGGAACTGCTGGGTCATGTCCGCATAGTCGAACATGCTTTCATTAAAGAGCGGGCTCTTATCAAACGACAGCGCAGTGGTCTTGTTGTCGTTGTCGGAAACCTGAATGAAGCTGGTACCGGTCGACTGGGCAAACTTGGTTGCTTCGCGAGGAAGCCAGAACTTAGTCAAAGAATTGTTTTCAACATTGCCTCTGACGGTCATGGTTGCTTGGCAGATGTAGTTATCATCGGTAAGCTTATAACCGGTGGTATCGGTGCCGTATGCGAGGTTAAGGGTGTAGAAGTCGATGGTCTTTGCGAGCTCGATCATCTCAGCGTTGTTTTTCCAAATGTTGCTGTTGTAACCTGCTTTTTTAGTCCAGGTCAGGTACTTACTACCGGTGATAGCAAAGTTTCTGAGGAAGCTGAACTGAGGATCGTGCTCATCCCTGACATACTCGGGATGGATCTCTGAAAGAGGTGACTTTGAGAAGACGACTTTATAGCCGTCGGTGGGGTAAACCTTTCCTTCGACAAGGTCTTCGCCCTTTGCCATCCAGCCGCTTGCTTCGCCGTTCATAATGTCAAAGACATTTCTGTCAAGCAAAAGGTCAAAACGACCGCCGAAAAGGTAGAATGAAGACTTAACATACAGTCTAACTGTAAGCGTGTCTCCGGGTGCAACGATGTGGTCTGTAGGAGTGCCGTCTGCCTCCAGGAACTCTGCGGCAACATACAGGAAGCCGTCGGGATACTCTGCTTCAAGCTCTGCATAAGTCTTGATGTGAGTAGTGTACGGCGTAAGTGTCGCAGCTGATGCGTCAACAGCGAATACGCCGCCGAGCATCGAGAACATTCCGAGCACCATTGTGAGAGCAAGGAATGAACTCAGAAAACGCTTAAATTTTGACATTAGCTCATTTTCCTCCTTTTATTCTGATCACAATATTAAATTGTGCTTCATCCTAAATATATTTTGGATAAGTAAGAGCTTTGGGAGCGTGCCGACGCCGAAAAGCATCGGCACGCCCTTAATTATTGGGTTGTTTGGGTCAAATTGCGAATGGGGTATCAGATAAGTCTATTACTCCTGGACGTAAATGCTGCCCTCGGAGGTCTGCGAGAAGTCAGCGGTCATTTCGATATACATATCAAATCCGCTGGAGTCGATCGCGTCGGCCTCGAAATCGTAGTTGACATCAGCGCCGAAGTACTTATATTTAAGTGCTTCTTCGCCGGTCCAGTCTTCCGCATACTCAAGGAAGTTATCCAGACCAACCTGATCCTCAACATTGATTTCGCCGCTGCCGTCAACATCACCGCGAAGTACAAGCATATAAATAGCTATGACTTCTTCGGTCTCTGCATTCTTTACAACAAGGAGCGAACCGGTGCTGTTAATACCTGCCGCATTCGGGAGGAGTTCAACAGTCGTATTTTCAAGAGTGTCAGCATTGACGACCTCTTCAAAGCCGCCGATTCCGCCTTCGGGGATACCAAAGATGATGCCTGTAAGATCATAGCTATTCTGATCCTCAAGGACAACGCCGCCGACATAGTCGAGAAGCGCTCTGCTCTCCTCAATCCAAGGTGAATACGGATCGCAAAGGCCGTTGTAAGTCATGTAATCAGCGCCGGTGATGAGTTCCCATACGGGGTCTGCTCCGCCGCCCTGGCCTACTTCCTTAATGTTAGCTATTGCGTCAACAAGGTTCTGAGCTATCTCAGCGATCTTCTTGTTGTTTTCGACAGTATCAGCAAGGTTTCTGTCGATTTTCTTTGCAGCGGTATAAGCCGCATAGAAAGCGTCATAGCTGTCCTTGGTGAATACCTTGTAGGTGTTGTTCTCCTCGGGGGTAGCCGCCTGGTTAAGGATGCTCTGCGAAGCAGTAACAGCATTATCAAGAGCGGTGTAGTCGCAGCCCTTAACAAGTCTCTTCCAGCTCGAGATCAGGTTGACCATAGCAACGTTGACCTTGGAGGGGGTAAGCTCGGTGGGATTCTCTGCGGTGCCGGTAGCTTCAGCAGCAACTTTCAGCGCAAAGGTCTTAGCATGCTGATAGTTATTCCAGGATTCTGAGGTGTAGTAGGAAGCGCCGCCTGCGTTGATATCTGCGTTGGTGATGCACATATCAATGACCTTTTCAAGCTTGGACTTGTTGGCAACAAGTCTGATCAGACGACCGCCGGTAAGTCTAAGCATATGGATCGCATAAGCCGATTCGATCGAGCTGACTGCTTTCTTATTCGCGGTATTTTCGTCATAAGCCTTGATAGAGTCATTGAACGCCGCAAGCTCTTCATCGGTATAGTCGCCCTCAAGCGGAGTATTGATGTAGAATACCTGAGAATTAATGATCTTGTTGGCTCTGTCTCTTGCAGTCCTGAACTGATTGTAAGTGTGAGGAACATAGTCACGCATGCCGAAGAACGGGAAGCCGTCCTCATAGTAGTTCATGGGCTCGCGATAATTATAGGTCTTGCCGTTTGCGTTATAGGTCTTGGTGACAAAGTCATGACCCTTGTTGATTGCAGCGAGAGCCTGCTCGATACCGCTGACGCCGGCGTCTATAGCATGCACTTCAAGAGCTTTAATAGCGTTGGTAAGAGCCTCTGCATACTGCTGATAAAGGTTCTCTGACTTGCCGTCGGTTGCTCTGATGTCATTCTCAAAGGTGCTGCCTGTCTTCGGCTTAAGAGCAAGTGTAGCAGCATTATTCAGCGCGGTGGTGTAGTCTGACCACAGAGTCTGAGTAGTGGTGTCGCTGTTATAGTCGCCCTGCTGGCGGTTAGCCGCAACAGCGTTTGCAAAGATGGAACCAAGGTTATAATCGTTATAGATGTGGACATTAACGGGGACGTTGACATTGGTGCCGCCGACATTGACAGCTGCGGTAATGGTATACTTACCGACCGGAACGCCGCCGTTGTTGCCGACGACGATAGGATCGCCATTGTCGTCATATACAGTGTTGCCGTTTTCATCCTGCTGATAAGTGGGCTCTATTCTCTCGTAATTCTTGCCGTCAGCCTTCTTGGCTATCTCGAACGGGCTGAGGAAGTAAGTACCCTCTTCACCGGTCATGCTGACACTCAGAGCGTTAGCATCACTGTTGATAACTGCGAACGGATAGGAGCTGTTGCCGTTGGTAACGCTGGTAACGGTTGCCGTGGCAGCACTGCCGCCCTTGTTATCCTTAATACGGATACCGTGGCTGCCGATGCTCGAGAGAGCCTTGCCACTCTTGATATAGATTTCAGACTCGTACTTGACGGAGCGGCTGTTGCCGGCGTCAATCGACTTCTCAATGGAGTCGTCATCCTTCTCCGCACCTGCGGGAGCAACATAAGAATAGGTGGTGTTTACAAGCTTGGTTCCCTCACCGCCGAGGTAACTACCGTCTTCGAGCCTAACTTTATACTCGATAGTGAATTCAAGGAGCTGACCATCCTGGAGGTTGGAGAGCTTAACCTTCTTCTTCTCGCCGCCGGCAAGGGTGTTACCGGAGCCAATGCCCGCAATTGAAACGGACTGCGAAACACCGCCGTTCTTATAGGCCTTAACGG
>ENA-OZMI01000362-OZMI01000362.1-human-gut-metagenome-genome-assembly--contig:-NODE-362-length-8810-cov-3.603769_pt1 | contig 8810 bp, 7 predicted proteins | sample MGYA00244183_ERZ653801 | MGnify/ENA primary metagenome ERZ653801 (study PRJEB26926, sample SAMN06164433) | human gut metagenome | biome: ENVO:00009003; feature: ENVO:2100002; material: ENVO:00002003... | reverse complement strand
GGGCTCGGAGATGTGTATAAGAGACAGCACTCATAGTAGCAGCCTCGCCGGTAGAGCCTGCTACGACCAAGCCGTCAGAGCCATTATTGATAAGCCATTCAGCCAGATCAGCCGCCTTTTCATAATTGACGCTGCCATCAGCATTAAAAGGGGTGACCATAGCGGTCAAAAGTCTGCCAAAATAAGGATTTTTCATTACTTACACCTCGCTTATAATTTAAACGCTTTATGAAGCGCCTTCACAGCATCGATCAGATGTTCCTGTTTGATTATCGCGGAGATAGTCGTATCAGAATCCACAGTCTGCAGGATGCTTATTTTGCAGCCGGTAAGCGCTGCAACAAAATTAGCCATAACACCGGGTACGCCGCGCATCGCCGAACCGACAACCGAAACCTTGGCACAATCCTCGGTTAAAGTATATTCAAAATCTGTACCATTTAAAACTTTATTTGTATGTTCCACATCATCGGCAAAAACCGCAAACATAGCATTGCTCTCGGATAAATTCAAACAGCCGACGCTGATACCGGCATCTGCCAGATCCTCAAACAGCTTGCGGCCGCTGGCGATATCCTCAGGATTGAGCGCAACCCGGAACTGAGCCAGATCGGTCAGATGAGTTACACCGCTGGCCAGCCTGCGCTCATTGATAGAAGTATCCTCTTCCGTTTCTGCACAATCATTTGTAATGAGTGTGCCGGGAGCATCGCTGAACGTAGATTTTACGATCAACGGTATATTTTTCTTCATTGCGATCTCTACTGCGCGCGGATGGATAACCTTTGCGCCCTGATGCGCCATTTGACAAACTTCGCCGTAGGAGATCTGCTTCAGTATCGAAGCCTCTTTTACCAAACGCGGATCCGCTGTCATAATGCCTTCGACATCAGTATAAATCTCGACACATTCAGCATGCAAAGCGGCGCCTATTGCAGCAGCCGTAGTATCACTGCCGCCGCGGCCCAAAGTAGTAAACTTGCCGTTATTTTCCGTCATGCCCTGAAACCCGCAGACAATAGGAATAACGCCTGATTCCAATAAATGATGCAAATTGCTGACATTGATATTTTTGATCCGTGCCGCACCAAACTGAGAATCCGTAATAATCCCGGCCTGACCGCCCGTAAGCGCCATAGCATTGATCCCGAATTTCTGCAGCGTCGCTGCCATAATGCAGGCTGCCATGATCTCGCCACAGCACATCATCATATCTAGTTCGCGCACGTTGACTGAAAGATTCGTTTCCTTCAGTACCTTGATCAGGGTATCGGTAGCGTAAGGTTCTCCTTTGCGTCCCATCGCAGAAACAACTACAACCGGAGCAAAACCGCTGCGTACGGCTTTCTGCACCTTATCCTTAACAGCGATGCGTGCTTCCTGTGAAGCAACGGAAGTACCGCCGAACTTTTGCACTAAAATTTTCATGAACTGTGTCGCTCTCCTATCTTAGATCCAGCCGTTTTTGATCATCGTTTCGGCGATCTGTAAAGTATTCAGCGCAGCGCCTTTACGGATCTGATCGCCGACGACCCACATATTATAAGACTTCTCACAGGATTCGTCCCTGCGCAGACGTCCTACATAAACATCGTCTTTTTCTGAAGTATATAACGGCATCGGATATTCCTGCTTAGAAGGATCATCCTGAACAGTAACTCCCGGAAATTTTGCCAGCGCTTCGCGCATAGCCCCCAGATCGACTTCTTTTTCCAGCTCGATATTTACAGACTCGGAATGACTGCGGTAAACAGGTACGCGGATCGTAGTAGCAGTGATCCGCATTTCATAATCCTCCATAATTTTTTTAGTTTCATTGACCATCTTCATTTCTTCCTTAGTATAAAGATTATCGCAGAAAACATCTATTTGAGGAATCAGATTAAAAGCAATAGGATAATGCTTCTCAGCGCTGGCGGAAGGAAGGATATTCGCAGTCATTTCCCTGCCCTCACTATGCTCCCGCACCTGAGCGTCAAGCTCGTCGATACCTTCTTTGCCGGCACCGGAAACAGCCTGATAAGTAGACACGATGACACGCTTTATTTTTGCCAGGTCATAAATAGGTTTTAAAGCCATAACCATAATAATAGTAGAACAGTTTGGGTTGGCGATAATACCTTTATGCTTCAAAATAGCCTGCGGATTGACCTCCGGCACTACCAACGGCACATCAGGGTCCATACGAAAAGCACTGGAATTATCAATGACCACCGCGCCGGCTTTCACAGCATGCGGAGCGAAATCTTTAGAAATGGAACCGCCTGCAAACAAAGCGATATCTATACCTTTAAAGGAATCAAAAGTAGCTTCTTCAACAGTGTAGGTTTTACCCATAAAAGCTATTTCTTTACCGGCGCTGCGTTTAGAAGCCAGCAGGCGTAATTCGGCAAACGGAAAGTTTCTTTCCTCGATAAGTTTCAAAAACTCGGCTCCTACCGCTCCGGTAGCGCCTAAAATAGCCACATTATATTTTTTCATCTGCTTCCCCTCCATAAATTTTATTATAACAGCTTATCCAAGCCATAAGTCAAACCAACTTTATCCATCATCTTGCGGCAGCCAAGCATCACACCGGGCATATAACATTCACGGTTGACCGGTTCGTTGCTGATGCGGAGAGTTTCGCCCTGACTTCCGAAAATGACCTCCTGAGAAGCCACATATCCGGGTAAACGCACGCTGTGGATCTTCATACCTTTATAATCAGCGCCGCGGGCACCTGCCAGCAGCTCTTTTTCTTCCGGATGTCCCTGGTGCATTTCCTGACGCACCTCAGCGATTTTCTGGGCTGTAATAACCGCAGTCCCTGAAGGAGCGTCAAGCTTTTTATCATGGTGACGTTCAATGATCTCAACATTAGGAAAATATTTTGCTGCCTCGCAGGCCAGCTTGATCATCAATATTGCCCCCAAAGCAAAATTAGGAGCGATCAGAATACCTGTATTATTAGCTTTAGCCAACTCGTCCAGCTCTGCCAGATCAGCCTCGCTGAAGCCTGTTGTACCAACGACTGCACGAACTCCTGCCGACAGCACTGTGCGCAGTGATGCCATTACTACATCAGGACGGGTAAAATCAACAACTACATCAGGCTTTACTACCATCAGTTTGGCTTTAAGATCAGTAGCTACTGCCATCTGATTACCGTTTTTGACCGGAATCATTTTATCGGCGCCGAAAGCATCGACTGCGGCAACAAGCTCCATATCCTCCTGTTCAAGAACAGTTTTCACGACCTCGCTGCCCATACGTCCCAAAGCGCCATTAACTAAAACCTTAATCATTAATTTCACACTCCTTATAAAAATCAAAAACCGTTGAGAGCAATACTCAACGGTCAACAGCATTGTTACATACAAATATAATCTGCATAGTTGAGATAGCCCTCCGCCTGTAAGGCGACAGTCCGGCGGTTTTTTACCGACGGCCCAGCATAACCGCATGGCTGCCGTTATACTTCGGCGGTTACCCTTTCCTTCGTTTCAGCGATCCCTCTCCGCGAAGTACTCTTGCTTTCCGCTCCTCTATCTAATAATATTCTATTGGATTTATTATATCTCTGCGCTATACACTTGTCAAACAAAAACGTTAAATTTCTTTAAAATATAACATTTTTTACTTTTTTTGTAACTAAAGGCGATTTAAGGCCTCTATCACGATTTAAAATCCGGGAAACAAATTTTTTCCCAAACTCCTCAAAGCTCCTCCAATCTCCTTCAATCTCCTCAATATTCCTCATTTGCTTTAATATTACCGCTAAGGTAGGATATAGATAAGGAACTTGCGCAAGTTTCGGAAAGGGTGTCCCAAATGTACAGCAAAATAAATGTAAAACAAAGTTTCTCGGACTTCATCTTATATATTTTCCCGTCCGTAGTTACAATGGTGCTGGTATCGTTCTATTCAGCGATCGACAGCTGGTTCCTGGCACAATACGTATCAACTAACGCCATGGCCGCTATCAATATCGTCCTGCCTTACTCCAACCTTATCTGGGGTCTGGCCGTCATGTTTACCTGCGGCTCCTGTGCCCTGGTCGGCATTAAGCTGGGCGAAGGCAAACGCAGTTTAGCCAATACCTACTTCACCTCAATGTTCTGGTTCCTGACGGGATTTACGGCAATTTTTGCAATCGTCGCTTACTTTAATATGGACCGCATTATTTATTCTCTTGGTTCTACAGCGCTGCTGTTTGAAGATTGTAAAACTTACCTTAAATATATGATTTTAGGTACTCCGATCCTGGCGGTCAAGCTGTTCCTCGAATATTATATCCGTCTGGACGGCAGACCTGCCTATTCTCTGGTAATGTCTTTAACAGGCTTTATCCTCAACATCGTCTTAGACTATTATACTATCGTTGTTTTAGGCTGGGGCGTTTTCGGTGCCTCGATCTCTACGATCACCTCGATCGCCATCTCCACGCTGATGGGTCTGGTTTATTTCAAACTCTACGAAACAAACCTGAAATTTACCAAATTCCACTGGAACAAATGGTACTTTATCAAATCCAGTTTCAACGGCGCCGGCGAAATGCTCACCGAGCTTTCCTCGGGTATCGTAACGATTTTCTTTAATATCGCCATTATCAAATTTGCCGGCGAGGATGGCGTTGCGGCTATGGCCGTCAACATCAACATCTTCTACTTCCTCATCAGCATCTATCTTGGTATCGCAACAGGCGCACAGCCGGTCATCAGCTATGCCTACGGCGCGCAAAACAAAAAACGCCTGGGCGAGATCATCGATCACTGTAAAAAAGCCATTCTTTTTGGCTCCTTGGCGGTCTTCACCTTAGCCCGTTTTTACGGAGCCAACATTATCTCCTGGTACATCGGCGATAACCAGCAGGTCATTGATTTAGCAGTACACGGTTTCAGGATGTTCTCCTACTGCTTTATCTTCCTGGGCTTCAATATCTTTATCGCCGGCTTCTATACCGCGATAGGTAACGGACTGATCGCAGGCATCATCTCACTGATGCGTTCGCTGGTATTCGTGCTGGCAGCCTTATTTACCCTGCCTTCACTGATAGGCATCAACGGTATCTGGCTCTCTGTACCGTTCGCTGAGTTGGCAACAATGGCAATTTCAACAGTCTTTTATCTGATGTTCGTCAACAGCTATTTCAAAAAACTTGTAGAATAAGCAATAAAACTAAATAGTCTGCAAACCTCTGCTTTCATTGGCAGAGGTTTTTTTATTGTATCTTAAGACATAATAAAAAACACAGGTTAGCAAACCTGTGTTTTTTATGTTCTTAAAGATATTATACATCAACAAAATCATTAGGACTTGGTACTGCCAAACCCACCGTCGCGAACAGCTTTGTCAATATCGGCATCTCCGTCTGCTACAAGATATTTGTAAAAGATACCTTGGGCCACACGCTCATTTTTGGCAAGCGCTACAGGTTCAGTCCCCAGATTCAGCAACGCCAGCATGATATGGCCCTCGTTATCTGCGTTATTATAATAGTCGGCATCAATGATGCCCTGATTATTAACAAGAGAAATATGTTTTTTTACGGCGATGCTGGAACGGATATGCACGCCCAAATATTCGTCATCCTGCATATAGGCCTTGATACCAGTCGGTACCAGCTGCAATTTTCCTGGTAGCAGTTCTATATCTTCCGGCAGACAGATATCATAGCCTGCAGATTTTTGTGTTTTACGCTCCGGCATCGGAAACTCGACCGCCGCATATTTAGTGATTTTTTCAAAACCTCTTACTTTCATAGTACACCTCGCTTATAAAAAATCCCGCCGAAGGAATCAGCGGGATCTTAAATTTCTTGCTTATTTTTCCAAACCGTTAGCCAAAACAGCTTTGCGGGAAAGGTTGATGCGGCCTTTTTGGTCGATCTCGGTTACTTTGACAACGATTTCGTCGCCAACAGAAACCACATCTTCAACCTTGCCTACACGTTCGGTAGAAAGTTGGGAAATATGGACCAGACCCTCTTTACCCGGCAGGATCTCGACAAAAGCGCCGAAATTCATAAGGCGGGTAACTTTACCGGTATAAACCTTGCCAACTTCAGCATCAGCAACGATACCGTGGATCATATCAATAGCTTTAGCAGCAGACTCGCTGTTTACTGCAGCGATGAAAACCTTACCGCTATCGTCGATATCGATTTTAGCACCGGTTTCTTCAACGATTTTTTTGATCATTTTGCCGCCGGGGCCGATTACTTTGCTGATTTTTTCAGGATCTACGCTGATCGTAGTAATTTTCGGAGCATATTGAGACAGCTCTTTGCGCGGTTCGGAAATGCATTCCATCATGATACCCATGATATGGTCGCGACCACGTTTAGCCTGTGCCAAAGCCTGAGTGAAGATATCTTTATTGATACCGTCGATTTTGATATCCATCTGGATTGCAGTGATACCTTTATCAGTACCAGCAACTTTAAAGTCCATATCGCCCAAGGCATCTTCCAGACCCTGGATATCGGTGAGGATAGTGAAATATTCGCCGTCCTTGACCAGACCCATGGCTACGCCTGCTACAGGTGCTTTGATAGGTACGCCTGCATCCATCAAAGAAAGGGTGCTGGCGCAGACACTGCCCATAGATGAAGAACCGTTAGATTCCAGAGTTTCGGAAACCAGACGGATAGCATATGGAAATTCATCTTCGGAAGGAATTACCGGCAGTAAAGCGCGTTCTGCCAAAGCGCCGTGACCAATCTCACGCCGTCCGGGGCTGCGCATGGGTTTGGTTTCACCAACGCTGTACGGCGGGAAATTATAATGATGAATATAACGTTTAGTATCTTCTACTCCCAAACCGTCAAGAATCTGTGCTTCACGCAGCGGAGCGAGTGCCAGAACGTTGAGAATCTGAGTTTGACCGCGGGTAAAGAGCGCACTGCCATGCGGACGTGCAAGCAGGCCTACTTCGCAGGTAACAGGACGTACTTCATCCAGCTGACGTCCGTCAGGACGGATTTTATCAACAGAAATAGTACGGCGAACGATCTTTTTCACCAGTTTTTGCGTGATGTAAGCTACGTCTTTTGCATTATCAGGATATTTTTCAATGAAAACTTCTGCGATTTCAGCTTTTACCTTAGCAACGTTTTCTTCACGCTCTAATTTATTAGCGTCCATCAAAGCTTCTTTCAGTTTATCTGCGCCATAGGTCTCGATCTCGGCAGCTATTTCAGCAGGAGGTTCATAAACAGGAACTTCCATTTTAGGTTTACCGACTTCAGCCATGATTTTTTCCTGGAAGGCTACCAGCTCTTTAATAACGCCGTGAGCAAACCAGATAGCATCAAGCATCGTTTCTTCAGAAACTTCTTTCGCACCAGCCTCAACCATCAAAATAGCATCTTTAGTACCGGCAACAGCCAGATTCAGCAGGCTGACCTTAGCTTGTTCCACAGTAGGATTGATAATGAATTCACCATCTACAAGACCAACGCGTACACCTGCGATCGGGCCTTCGAAGGGGATATCGGAAATAGATAAAGCGCAGGAAGCGCCGATCATTGCCGGCATATCCGGAGCATTGTCAGGATCAACAGATACAGCAGTAGCTACAATCTGCACATCATTATGATACCCGTCAGGGAACATCGGACGTATCGGACGGTCGATCAGACGGCTGGTCAAAATGGCCTGTTCGCCGGGACGACCTTCACGTTTGATAAAGCCGCCGGGGATTTTACCGACAGCGTACATTTTTTCTTCAAAATCTACAGTCAACGGAAAGAAGTCTACTCCTTCCCTGGGTGTTTTTGTACCAGTTACCGCAACAACTACTGCGGTATCGCCATAACGAACCAATACGGCTCCATTTGCCTGCTTAGCGATCTTACCGATTTCCATGGTAAGCATTCTGCCGCCAAGCTCCATACTGTAAGTATGCATTCTTCTGCCTCCTCTAAGTTTTCACAATTTAGGTTACCTGATTGTATTCGCCATAAATTGCGTTTCTCCTTTTACTTTTTTAAATTTTCTTAAAAAATCTTTACTGTAAATCCCTGCTTTTTCTGCAGACAAAACTATATAGAAAAGCACAGGCTCTAAGCCTGCGCTTTTAAGCTGTTTGCTTCAGATCATCTTCCCCGCTAATATTTCTCGATAATCCTGATAGTTTTCTTCCAGCAGTCTGGGAGTATCCAGGCCATAAGGGCATTTTGCCTTACATTTACCGCAGTGCAGGCAGTCTTCGATCTTTTTCATCATAGCCTGTGCCTTGTCAGTGAGCTGCGCTGCCTGCGGAGCTCTCCTGATCATCAGTGACATTCTGGCACAGGAATTGATCTCTATTCCCACCGGACAAGGCATACAATAGCCGCAGCCACGGCAGAAACTGCCGATCAGTTCCTGCCGGTCTTTATCGATTACTGCCTGCAGCTCTGCGGTCAGAACCGGTGGACAGTCGATATAGTTCAAAAATTCATCCAGTTCATTTTCACGCTGCACACCCCAAATAGGCAGTACATGATCAAATTGCGCCAAATAAGCATAAGCGGCTGCAGAATTATTTATCAGCCCTCCCGCCAGTGCCTTCATGGCAATAAAGCCCATTCCATGAGCAGCACATGCACGGACAAGCTCCAGCTCTTTCTCAGTCGTCAGATAACTGAAAGGAAACTGCAGCGTTGCATACAAGTCAGATTCTATAGCCTCGCCGGCTACTGCCAAACGATGGTTGGTAATACCGATGAAACGGATCTTTCCCTGTTCCCTGGCCTGTTGCATAGCTTCATACAAGCCGCTGCCGTCACCCGGTTTAGGGCAAAAGGCAGGATTATGACTGTCTCTTATACACATCTGACGCTG
>ENA-OZMI01000311-OZMI01000311.1-human-gut-metagenome-genome-assembly--contig:-NODE-311-length-9342-cov-4.477872_pt1 | contig 9342 bp, 6 predicted proteins | sample MGYA00244183_ERZ653801 | MGnify/ENA primary metagenome ERZ653801 (study PRJEB26926, sample SAMN06164433) | human gut metagenome | biome: ENVO:00009003; feature: ENVO:2100002; material: ENVO:00002003... | reverse complement strand
TCATTAGACAGATCGTTTCGAAACAGGAACCACTAACACATCATCTGCAATATGAGAATATATTTCACACTATTGTTCACAATAATCAGTTTAAGCGCTTTTGCAAAAAACATAATAACCGGGACTGTAGTAGAGGCGTCTGACCGGTCTCCGATAGTGGGAGCAAATGTTCTCATAAAGGATTCCAATGGCAAGATGCTGACTTATGGAATCAGCGATGATGGCGGCCGATTTTCCATCGAGACTCCTGATGGAGCTGAAAATCTTTACATACAAGTCACAATGATTGGGTATAAGACTTTTTCAGCACCATGTAAAGTAAACGCCCAGCCGTGGACCATACTGATGGAGGAGGGAGCCTTGCAGTTGCAGGAAGTGGTTGTCAAGGCCGACCGCATCCGTGAGAACGGCGACACCATAACCTACCACGTCGGCAGTTTCGCACAGAAACAGGACCGCACCATCGGTGACGTGCTGAAACGTATGCCCGGCATCGATGTGGCAAACAATGGCAGAATAAAATACCAGGGCACCGACATCAACAAGTTCTACATCGAAGGTAACGACCTTTTAGGTGGTAAATACGGCATCGCGACAAACGGTATTTCACACGACGACATCGGCGCAGTGGAGGTGATGGAAAACCATCAGCCTATGCAAGTGCTCCGGGGACTGAGTTTTTCTGATCAGGCGGCAATCAACCTTAAGATGAAGAACAAATCGAAAGCCACATTGCTCGTGCATGGGACTCTGGGAGGCGGATGGTCTCAGCAGCCACATGGATCACTATGGCAAGGCGACATATTCACCATGATGGTGACCGGGAAGTATCAGATGATTACTACACTGAAAGGCAACAACACCGGACTTAACCTCTTGGATCAGCTTAGTGATTTCACATCGGACAGAACAGATGAAAGTATGTCCGGATACATCTCTCTTTCAAGTCCGACAACTCCCAACCTACAAAAACGCCGAAGTTATTTCAATCGCTCATGGATTGTGTCGTCAAGCCATCTTCTGAAAACGAATAAAGACGGCGAGATGAAAGCGCAGATTGACTATCAGAACGACAGGGTGACAGCCCGCGGGACGAATACCACCACTTATTTCCTTGATTCGGGCGACAGGGTGATACTCGAAGATAAAAATTCGCTCTCCCACCGTAGCGCGGTGACCGGGAAGTTTTCCTATGAGGTCAACGAAAAGAAATATTTTCTCAACAACACCCTCTCGGCCGATTTCTCCTGGAACAAGCTGGCATTAAACACCGCCGGCACTCTGTCTAACACACAATCCGCAAGGATGCCGGAATATTCCGTGTGCAATCTGCTGAAGGTCATCAGACGTTTCGGCGGCAATAAACTTGTCACATTCAACAGCCGCAACGAATGGAACTCACTTCCGGAAAGGCTGACTGTGAGCAGAGATGGCGAGGATTATGGCCAGAGGATAACACAACATTCCTTCTACACGGATGAACGGGCCTCCCTCGGATTTGTGTTCAGACGCGTGCTACTGTCGCTTGAAGCCGGTGTTTCGGGTTATTTCCGTAACCTGAACACCGATTTATGGGGCGTTGACCTGCAAGAACTGACTGACCGGGAGGAATTGACCACGGATTATCTCAGAGTGTTCGCTTCTCCAAAACTGGAATGGAGTTATAAAAAGTTGGAACTGACATTTAATATGCCTGTGAACCTTTATTCCTATTTCTTTTCCGGAGCGTTACGCAACCGGTCTGAATTTTTCATTTCCCCGTCACTCTCGGCAAGATTCCGTCTGACCCCGAGAATGTCTCTGGCCTTGCGTGGCAGCGCGCGCCGTTCTCCGGCCTCCCTGCATACCATCCATGACTCGTCGATACTCACAGATTACCGGTCGTTCAGTTCCGGTATAGATGATTACTATACAACCTCCGGACAGTCCGTGTCGGCTTCATATAACTTCCGTAATGCACAAAGCGGTATATTCCTTATGGCTATGGGCAGTTACGGCTGGAATAAATCGAAATTCGGCACGGTACAGAACGTAGTCGGTGATTACATATTCCATTCCTATCGCCCGCAGCCGTCCGATTCACGCAACGCGATGGCGTTCCTCAATGTCAGCAAGACCCTCGATTTCATGAGGGGAGCAATCGGTATCAGGGGGAATTTCAATAGAATTGAAAATAATATTTTGTCGCAAGGAGTTCAGACAGATTATAGAAACGATTCCTTTTCATTGTCCCCCTTCGTCAATGGCAACATCTCGACATTCTTCAACTGGAACCTGAAATTCACATGGGACAGATCATCACTGAAAATCTCCGATATGCCGGGGCGCAGTACCGACGGTTTCATATACTCGGGAAGCGTGACGCTTACTCCATGCTCCCTGATAACATGGACAACCGGTGGGGAATATTACCGTAATGAGATTGAGGACGGCAGATACAAGGACATGCTTATGCTTGATACAAAACTCACTTTCAACATAAGCAAGCGTGTTGAAATTTCGGTATCCGCAACCAATCTGCTCAACAAGAAAGAATACAGCTACACCACATATGGCACTCTGTCGCAATACGAGCGTTCCAGCCGCTTGCGTGGAAGAGAATTCATGATTTCAATCTATCTTAAGAAGTAATGATGGGATTATTCAAAGGTAATAAATTCAAATGGATAAAGCAGCATGATTCCATGCAGTGTGGTGTTGCATGTCTTGCAATGATATGCCGTCATTATGGAAAGGACTATAGTCTTGAATATCTTGACGGGTTCTGTCATGCGAACATAGCCGGCGTATCAATGCTCGGCATTGCAGATGGGGCAAAAAGTGTAGGATTCCAGACAATGACCGCAGCGGCATCTACTGACGAGCTGAAGGAAATCACGCTACCTTGTATTCTCCATTGGAACCAGAATCATTTTGTGGTTCTTTATGATATCTCTGGAAATGGTAAACGCTACAAGATTGCCGACCCCGGAAAAGGGTTGATCTCATATACTCGCAAGGAACTCGAGAGCCATTGGATTAGTTCCGTAACAGATGGTGAACCAAGTGGAACTGTCATGCAACTGACCCCTACAAAAGACTTTTACAGTCATATATGCGATAAGACAGCGGAAAAAAGATCTTTCAGGTTTCTATTCGGTTATCTGAAACAATACAGAAAATATTTCACACAGATTATACTTGGACTGGCTATCGGCTGTATTCTTCAGCTCATAATGCCATTCCTGACACAATGGATTGTAGATATTGGCATAAGGCATAAAGATATCAGCTTCATCTGGCTTGTGTTGTTAGGGGAATTGATGATAGTAATCGGACGTACTGCCACTGACTTCATTCGTCGATGGCTGCTCCTTCATATATCAATGCGCATCAACATATCTTTGGTCAGTGACTTTTTCATAAAATTGCTGAAACTCCCTATGTCGTTCTTCGACACTAAACTGATGGGAGACCTCCTCCAACGTATTGGAGACCATACACGTGTTCAGAACTTTCTGACTGGACAAGTGCTAAGTATTATATTTACATTCCTGAGCTTTGTTATATTCGGTGTAGTGTTGTTCATATATAACCCATTTATTTTCGGAATTTTCGCACTTGGAAGTATTTGCTATGGATTATGGATTACTTCATTCCTAAAGAAGCGAAAGGTTCTTGATTATGAACTGTTCGAGCAACAGGCCATGAACCAGAACCGAACATACCAGCTTATTACTTCCATGCAGGAAATCAAACTCCAGGACTGCGAGCGGCGCAGACGCTGGGAATGGGAGGACACTCAGGCTGACCTGTTCAATGTACAGATGAAGGTGCTCAAACTCCAGCAGACACAGGAAGCAGGATCCATATTTATCAATGAAGTCAAGAACATAATCATCACAGTTCTTGCTGCAACAGCGGTGATAAACGGTCAGATGACATTAGGAGCCATGCTCGCCGTGCAATATATAATAGGCCAATTGAATTCACCGGTGGAACAGTTCATGACATTTATTTATTCTTTACAAGATGTCAAAATATCTCTTGAACGTATCAATGAAATCCATGAAGGGAAAAATGAGGAGACAGAGACGAACTGCGTAACATGTTTTGACTCAGAGAAGTCGATTATAATTAAAAAGGCAGATTTCAAATATGACCCACACGCATTAAAGAATACTCTTGAAGGAGTTTCTTTCAATATTCCAGAAGGGAAAGTTACAGCTATCGTCGGAGCATCAGGAAGTGGAAAAACAACCCTTATCAAACTTATGCTTGGTTATTATCCAGTTTTATCAGGAAGTATATTAATTGCCGGACGAAATATAAATGAATACAACCTGAAATGGTGGCGTCGCCATTGTGGTGTCGTAATGCAGGATGGGGTGATATTCTCTGAATCTATTGCCAGGAATATAGCTATAGATGATGGTGATATTGATATCGAGCGTCTTGAAATGTCTGCGAAGATAGCCAACATACATGACTATATCATGGGACTTCCTCTAAAATACAATACCCAGATAGGCCGCGATGGAGTCGGATTGAGCCAAGGACAAAAACAGCGGATACTTATAGCGCGTGCTGTATATAAAAATCCTGACTTCATTTTTCTTGATGAAGCCACTAATGCTCTTGATGCCAAGAATGAACGAGCTATCGTAGAAAATCTTGATGAGTTCTACAAGGGACGTACAGTCGTAGTAGTGGCGCATCGACTATCCACCGTCAAGAACGCAGACCAAATAATAGTACTCGACGGAGGCACGGTTGTCGAAACCGGAAACCATACCTCTCTCATTGAGAAGAAAGGAGTATACTACAACCTAGTTAAAAACCAACTTGAACTCGGAAATTAAAATGGATATTTCAAACAATACCAACAACAAGATCGAGCTTCGCTCCGAAAAAGTCCGTAAGCTAATTGGAGAGATTCCACCGTCATTAGTACGATGGGGGACAGCAATAATAGCAATAGTCTTTATTGCTCTATTGTCCGCTGTATGCCTGTTGCCCTACCCCTACTCAAACGGAGAATCTATCCTCCGGCATTTTATTGAATAGACCGTACTAAAAACGGCCGTTTTTGAGAATGTCCGGCAACCGGGCTTCAGACTGCCTCAATCAAGGAAATATACGTCTCAAAAACCATATCTAAATCAAGTTCTCTTTTCGTGAGAGAAACTTGGTTTTAGAGACACCTCAAATTGACTTCTTGCCAAAAGTGGCAGTTTTAACCCACTTATGGCTATAAATCAATTTCAAAAAGACTTTTTTACCTCGAATAATAGCCACAAGTCCATTTTTAGACCCATTTATGGCTATTATTCGATTTTTATTTGTACCTTTGTGAAAATTTCAGACTTATGATAATAGGGCGCAAAGAAGAAATAGCACGACTGAACAGGGCATATAACTCCGAATATTCGGAGTTTGTAGCAGTTTATGGGAGAAGACGTATCGGAAAGACCTTTCTTATAAGGGAAACTTTCAAAGAGGGATTCACATTCCAATACAGTGGAGTCTTCAAGGCAAGCAACAAGGAACAACTGGAGATGTTTTATAAAAGTCTCCTTGAACAAGGCTTAGACCCATCTGAGGATGCTCCCAAGAGCTGGTTCGATGCTTTCTTTCTATTGGAACATCTTATCAAGAAGTCAACGGAGTCCCGCAAGGTAATATTTCTTGATGAACTTCCATGGATGGATGCCCGCAATTCCAGATTTATCCCCGCCTTTGAACACTTCTGGAACGGATGGGCCTCGGCTCGAAAAGACATCCTTCTAATAATCTGTGGAAGTGCAACATCATGGATTATAAACAAGATATTCCGTAATAGAGGGGGACTCTACAACAGAGTAACATACAAGATTCTGCTCAAGCAGTTCACCCTACATGAATGTGAGGAACTGGTATCATCCTTAAAACTTCCCTTTAATCGCAATACGATTATCGAGGGATATATGGTGATGGGCGGCATTCCCTATTATTGGACAAAACTTGAACCGTCTAAAAGCATGAATCGGAACATCAACGATTTATTCTTATCAACAGGTGGAGAATTACATAACGAGTTCAGCTACATTTACGCCTCAATGTTCCAAAGTCCGGACAAATATATGAAGGTAATTGAAGCCCTGTCCGGTAAAAAATCAGGTCTGACCCGTGATGAGATAATAACAAATGCCAAGCTAGAAAGCAACGGACAATTAAGCCGGATACTTGAAGACTTAATAGAGTGTGGCTTTGTTCGTAAATACTGCCATACTGATAAAAGAATAAGGGATGCCATATACCAACTTGTGGACTGCTACTCTTTATTCTACTATCAGTTTGTCAGAAATGCCCACGGTGTAGATGAAGAATACTGGGTAAGGATAATGAGAACACCCACCTATAACACGTGGTGCGGTCTATCCTTTGAAAGAGTCTGCCTACTGCATACCCGGCAGATAAAGGTCGCTCTCGGAATATCCGGGATAATGGCAAACATTTTCTCATGGCATACCAAGGGCAACGACTATCATCCCGGTGTTCAGATTGACCTGCTTATCGACAGGGCAGACAATGTGATCAGCGTCTGCGAAATGAAATATGCACCGGACGGATATGAAATGACCTCAAAAGCCTATGACAACTTGAAAACCAAAATGAGTGTGTTAGGTCGGTATATGCCCGCGAAAAAATTCATATCACCAGCCCTTATAACATCCAACGGAGTCAAGAGGAATATGTATTCTGACGAAATATACGACAAAGTTACAGGAGACCAACTATTTCAGCCATGACCATAGGATATGCAAGGGTATCGACATCTGGACAGAACCTTGACGGACAGTGCGACAATCTCCGGCAAGCCGGATGTGAAAGAATATACAGTGAGAAGATATCGGGTGTCAAGGCGCAGCGTCCGGAACTGGAGCGGATGCTCGATGCTTTAAGGGAAGGGGACACAGTGGTTATAACGGAACTCACCCGGCTGGGTCGCTCCGTCAAGGAACTGTTCGCCATCATAGAGAGGGTGCATGAAGCCGGAGCCTCGATAAAGTCTCTACGTGAGACATGGCTCGACACCACCACACCGCAAGGCAACCTGCTCTTTACAATCTTCGCCGGACTGTCCCAGTTCGAGAGAGACCTCATACGGCAGCGCACAAAATCCGGACTTGAAGCTGCCAGGGCAAGAGGTCGCAAGGGAGGACGTCCTAAAGTATCCTCCGGCAAGGTAGAGACGGCACTGAAGATGTACGATTCAAAGCTGCACACCATAGAGGAGATAACCGTTGCCACAGGAATAAGCCGTGCCACGCTCTACCGGGCTATCGAGGAACGCAAGGGAAATAAATCAATAAACAACTAAACAAATATTTATTGATACACATCACATCTTCATGCCACGCCTCGGAGTGTCCGGCTTCTGCCGACGCTGCTCTTCCTCCTGTCTTCTCTTAAGACCGAGTGCTTCAGTGACCTTAGCCCATATCTGCTTGAAGAAGTCCGCTATCCGCATCCCGCACATCGAGATAAAAGAATCCTTCCCCCGGTTCTCCATCCTTACATCGACCTCCTGATAAAATTCCTCCGGAATTTCCTTGCCGTTGGAAGGATCAGTCCATTTGCGGGGAGCGAATCTCAAGGTCTCACCACCGAGTATCCTGTCTTGCCAGTCAGGTCGATGTATCCCTATGGAGACAAGCTCCTCCAGCAGCCTCGCCTCCAATGGATGCCTCCGGGCAAGAGCTGACTGCGAAGCCGTGACAGTCTCCTTCAGACGCTCCATTCCTGCTTCAGCCCTCTCCCTCGCTTTTCTCTCCTTCTCAGTCTCATTCCGTTCCTTCTGAATCTCGGTGTCCTTGCTTGAGACGAGCAGCTTGAGTCCGGCGTTCTCCTTCGCCAGCCTCTCGACATCCTTCTTCGCCCAGAAACTTATCGACGCGCTGTTGATACGGTCAAGAGCCTCTAACTCTATCCTCACCACTTCGCTTTCCCTGCTGTCATACGCCTCCAGAAGCCTGTCGGCGGAAAGCTCCACACCCTCAAGATACTCGTTGGCCGTGAACAGGGTGTCGAACCTGCCCTGCTCCCTTTCAATCCTGGGCCGGAGTTCATCCAGAGTCCTCTGTTGCCGGGCAATCTCACGGTCTTTCTTCTCAAGCTCGGAATCCCTCTGCGATATCTCGTCCTCCTTCCTCCGGATTATGTCGTCCCGGTGCCGGATCTCGGTGTCCTTGTCCTCGACCAGACGCTCAACTTTCGCCAGCTCCGAAAGAACCTCGTCAAGCCGGGCGTGCATCTCCTCGCAATGTTCCTTGTAGTATTCGGCAAGATCCTTGTGGCGTGCCGGGCTGCTCTCCTCTCCGCGCCGGAGACCGAACTGCTCCATCGCGGCGGCATACTCCGTCTGGTAACGCTTCAGTCCGCCACGGGTCATTATGTCGTCGGCGCACAGTCTCAGCGTCGATGTGTCCGCCTTCTTCTTGTAGCGTCTTTTCTTTTTCGGTGGTTCCGTCCCCTCGGACTCTGCCTTCTCCTTGTCCTTCGCCGCCCTTTTCTTCGTGGTCGCCTGTTTCTTGCTCTCACCCTGAACCACCGGGACAAGCGACACATGGAGGTGCGGTGTCTCCTCGTCCATGTGCAAAACGGCACTGACGATATTCTCCTTCCCGTGTTCACGCTGCGCCCACTTCACGGACTCCCGGCACCATTCCATCAGCCTACCCTGCTCGATAATCTCGGCCATCGCCTCCGGCGACGCGCTGAGACGGATCTCGATGCAGCACACCTGGTCTTTCCGGATCTTGCGCTCGTATTCGTTGCCGTCATTGTCCTTCTGACGCTTGACGGCCATGAGACGCTTCTCGATGGCGGCGGTGCGACCTATCTTCCTCGTATCGACTATGAACTCACGGTTGTGCCGGGTAAGATCGGAACGTTTGATGTTGTAAGGTATATGCTCGGAGCCGTCAGCCTTTCTCCTCTCGATATGGGTGGTGTAGGAGACCGGAGGCCCGTAGCACTTTTCGTAATGGCAGACAACGTAGTTTCTCATCTCTGTTCTGTAAGGATATATAGGTGCATGGACAAATGTACTTAAGTACACGTTTATATATTCATTTGTCCGTTCTGATTGCTTGATTGCAGTTAGTACGTCTGACTGTCAGTACATACATACAATCATACATATGTTCGTTCAATCATTCGAACACACGTTTGATTGATTGTTTGATTGATTGATCAAACAAACGTTCAAACGCTAAAACAGAATCCGGACACTTCCGGACACGGCCGGGAAGGGATGCAAGGGGAACGGCGGCCGCAAAGCGGTTCCCCTTGCCGGAGGGTGCAGGGAGAGGGTCACTC
>ENA-OZMI01000301-OZMI01000301.1-human-gut-metagenome-genome-assembly--contig:-NODE-301-length-9435-cov-8.693284_pt1 | contig 9435 bp, 8 predicted proteins | sample MGYA00244183_ERZ653801 | MGnify/ENA primary metagenome ERZ653801 (study PRJEB26926, sample SAMN06164433) | human gut metagenome | biome: ENVO:00009003; feature: ENVO:2100002; material: ENVO:00002003... | reverse complement strand
AACCAGTTCCGTGTGCATATTAACTTTCCAGCTGGTCTTGTTTCCAATGGTGTCGTTGCTAAAACAGCTGCAACATTTTTGACCAGTCAAGCTAGCCTTCCTTCTTATACGACTGAAGATATTCCAGTGTGGTATCGTGGTCGACAAATTCACGAAGCTGGCGAAAAACAATATGAACAGTGGACATGTACAATCTATAACTCTAGCGATTTTGCGATTCGTACCGCTCTAGAAGAATGGGTCAGTGCGATCCACGATCCTGAGGTTGTTGCTGGTATTACAGATCCTTCAAAGTATAAAACTAACATTGTTATTGAACAACTGGATCGCAACGACAACACGCTCCGTGTTTATAAGTTGTATGGTGCTTATCCAGTTCAAACGGGTACCATTGAGTTAGCTTTCGAACAAGGTCAACAGATTGAGCAGTTCCAACCAGCCTTCGTTTTCGATTATTTTAAGGTTGGCGGTAAGGACCTTCTTGAAGAATCAACGAACTGAGTTGATCAAAAAATGATTTAAATTTTAGAGCCACAAATTTGTGGCTCTTTTCTTTATACGAATTCAAACAAGAAAACCACAGATGCTTTAGCATTGTGGTAGTTCACATGGTATGAATAAAAGCATTAAACAAACATTATTGGATTATAATTTTAAAGATCCAGATTTGGGTGATAAGTGGATCAACCGATATATTCGTTTCATTGAGGGGTGCTTGGAAAAACAATTTGACGATACTGAGCTGTTTGAATATCATCATATTGTTCCGCGCTCGTGGGACCCGACATTAGCAGATGATCCTAATAATATCATTAAGCTTCCATTGAGTTATCATATTGTTGCTCATCAATTATTAGCTTTAACGCGTGATCGAAAGATGACAGCGGCTTTTCATATCCTCACTGAAAAGTCGGTTTCTAATATCAAACATTTTAATCTCAAGCAAGTTAGTTTCATCGTTGATCAAACTAAACGTCTAATTTATCGACCTGTTGTTAATCTCAATACAGGCGAAACGTACTGTAGTCTTGAAGAAGCGAATCGAATCGCAGACACGTATGGATTGAGTAATGCAATTAAAAACAAAACCAAAGTCAGAGGATGCTATTGGCAGTACAAGGATGTGGTAGATCAAACAAGTATTGATCATCAATTGCAATTATGCCTAGAGCATCGAAAACGAACAAGGCAACAAACGATCGGCAGTTTTGCTCGTCCTGTGATCAACCTGAATACTGGTAAAGAATATCCTAGTGCATATGAAGCATCACGATCAATTGGTGTGGGGGAATCAACGATTGGGTCGGCGATTCGAATTCGATGCAAAGTCAAGGGATACTATTTCCAATATAAAGATGCTGTGGAGCAAACTAGCATCGACGAGCAACTACAAATTTGCACTCAAAGCAACAAACGTTCAAAACCAATCATCAACCTTCATACTGAGGAAATCGTCAAAAGCGCTCGTTGCTTAGATGAACGTTTGAGTCGACCATATGGTTATACGAGCAAGATGATACAGCAGCAACACAAGATCAACGGCCAATACTGGGCGTTGTTGAAAGAGGTTGAGCAGCATGGTCGAGATGATGTTCTATATCAACGCCAACAGAAGTGGCAGCAGTCAATCAAAAATCGAGCAGAAGGAATACGGCGTAAACGTTGCCAAAACATCAAGCAAGATGTAAAATAACATCATCGTTAAACAAAGGAGCAAACGCATATGGTATATGATCGTGAACTTGGTGAGATTTTTGTTCAGCGTATTGGTTTTTGTATTACTGACGATGAATATGAACATGAGAAGCTAGTTGCTCTTCAAGTTCTGCCAAAAGATAGTGCATTGTGTATGACAATTGCATTCATTCATGATGCGTTGGTAGCAAAAAGGATTAATCTGAATGATCGTGTTAAGATCAGACGTTTGCTTGATGATGCGCTAGAGTCAGATTTTCCAATTAAATGACAACGACTATTGTGAGGAAGGCTTACGTCTTCCTCTTTTTGTATGTCTTAAGTAATCATTACTAGGGTGTCGGTTTTGTGCCCATATACATTGATAATTGTTTTAGAAGATGGCATTTGAAATATTTGGTTACGAGATTTCCAAGAAAAAGGACAAGGCTCCTCAAGCTGCTGTAGTCACGCCGGTTACGCCTCGTGACGATGGTGCGAGCATTGTATACTCATCTGATAGTGGGAGCTATGGTGCTGCCGCTGGATATTATGGGTATCAATTCGATTTAGATGGTGTGGTTCGTAACGAATCGCAGATGATCAATCAATATCGTACAGTCGCTTGTTTTCCAGAAGTTGATGGTGCAATCGAAGCAATTGTTAACGATGCTGTCATTATTGAACAGGGTCGTGATCCTGTAAGTTTGAATTTGGATGGTCTTCCAAAACAATATCATCCATTACGAGATACTATTCGCGAGCATTTTGATCATGTGTTGAATGTATTGAATTTTAATGATAATTGCCATGATATTTTCAAGCGATGGTATATTGATGGTCGATTGTACTATTATGTGATGATTGATCCAAAGAATCCAAAAAAAGGGATTGTTGATTTAAAATACATTGATCCTCGTAAGATTCGAAAGGTGATTGAATACCAGCGTGAAAATCGTAATGGTATTGATGTTATTGTCGGTCAAAAGAGCTATTATATTTTTAATGATGCTGGATTACAAAGTGCTGCATTGGGGGTTAAGCTTTCTACGGATAGTATCATTAATGTTCGCAGTGGTCTTGTTGATGCGAACACCGGTGAAGTGATCAGTCATTTGTTTAAAGGAATTAAACCGGCAAACCAGTTGAAGATGATGGAAGATGCATTGGTGATTTATCGAATTACACGTGCACCTGAACGTCGCGTATTTTATGTTGACGTCGGTAACCTACCAGGTTTAAAGGCGGAACAATATGTCAATAATGTAATGAATAAGTTCCGCAATAAAGTGGTTTATGACGCTGAAACGGGGGAAGTGAAGAACAACCGTAATTACATGTCAGTATGTGAAGATTTCTTCTTACCACGACGTGAAGGTGGTAAAGCTACTGAAATTCAGACATTGCCAGGTTGTCTGTCTATGGATACTAAGGTGTCTTTGTTAGACGGACGTGAGCTTTCTATTCGTGAAATCGAAAACGAAATTGATGGTGGTAAGCAATTGTGGACATATAGTTGTCATCCTGAAACAGGTAAGGTTGTTCCAGGTCTTATTACGTGGGCTGGGGTAACACAAAAGTCAGCCAAAGTAATGAAACTGACTTTAGACAATGGTGAAACTATCACATGTACTCCTGATCACAAATTCCCAATTAAAGATGTTGGGTTTGTAAGAGCCGATCAGTTAAAGGTTAATGATAGTCTAATTCCTTTGTATCGACGCACTCAATATATTGCTAAACACAAACCTAATCGGACATATGAGCAAGTTTATGATAATGAAACCCACGAATGGCAGTTTACCCATCGTTTAGTGTCAAATTATATTGATACCAATTGTGATATTAAACATCCTGTTATTCATCATGCAGATTTTAATAGATTTAATAACGATCCTACGAATCTGGTGAAGATGACATGGGATGATCATGTTCGAGTTCATAACGAAAATAACACTCTACAAAAGTATTGGCAGGATGTTAAGGACCGGGGTGAGTGGGAACATGTTCGAGCAAAACATGCTGAAATGACCCATCAAAAATGGCTAGCACTTGATGAAGAAGAGCGTATCAGAAGAATTTCTCAATTGAGAAGTAGTTGCCATGAATATTGGGATTCTTTAAGTCCAGAACAATATCAGCAACGTTGTAAAAATATTTCTGATAATATTAACAAATATCTTGCATCGTTAACTGATGAACAGAGAGAACAAAGGGCTGCATACTGTCGTATTAACGTGGCTAAAGCTAAGCGTGCTAGTTTGATTGCCTTACAAGACCCTATCAAACAAGCTCAACGTGTTGAGAAAGTCAAACAATGGTGGGATCTGGATGATCATCGTCAAGTTCGAAGTGCTCAAAATAAAGAACGTTATGCTAACATGGATCCATCAAAACGCGAAGCACTTCGTTTGCAGAACGTAGCTATTCATGAAGAACAACAGATGTTAGTTATTGACGATTATATTGCCAAATTTGTTGTTGATCTTTGTAAAAACAAGACCACACACCAAATGAAGGCTAGTGATATTGTTGCAATTCTGAATTCAAACGATGAAATAGTTGATCGTTTTAGAATGCTCAATAATGGTAAGAAAACTGCCAATTGGGATGGTTGGTTTACTGTCAACAATCTCAAGAACTTGATGTGCCGTTATTATGGATTTGAAACATGGAAACGTTTTAGACATAATGCCAAGTATTTGAATCATCGTATTGTTGCAATTCAGTGGCTTGATGATCCAATTGAAGTTGGTACGTTGACGATTGACATTGATGAGATCTATCACAACTATCATACGTTCGCTTTGAGCTGTGGTGTGTTTACAAAGAACTCTCAAAATCTTTCGGAAATTGCGGATATTGAGTACTTCCAAAAGAAACTATATCAAAGTCTTAATGTTCCTCGTCAGCGTCTTTTGAACGACAATGTAATGTCGATTGGTAACCCAAATGAGGTTACTCGTGAAGAACTCGCATTTGCAAAATTTATTCAGCGTCTTCGCAATCGATTCAATGTTTTGTTTAAAGAAGCATTGCGTATTCAACTAATCACAACTAATTGCATTCGTCAAAGTGATTGGGAAAAAATTCGTAACTGCATTTATTTTGAGTACCAACATGACAATTATTTTGAGGAGTTGAAGCGAATTGAGGTATTCAATGAGCGAATGACGCAACTTCAAACTGCTGACGGCTTTAAGGGAATTTATTTCAGCAAAGAATACATTGTTCGTAACATTCTTGAAATGACACAGGAAGAGTGGGAGGAGATCCAGCAGCAAATGAAGCAAGAAAAAATCGATGAAGCTCGTGAAGCTGCAGAGTTGGAAAATGCGAATGCTGGAGACCAAGAGGGTGATGATCAATTTGATCAAGACTCTTCTGAGGGTGAAGGTGATGATGGATATAATGATTTTGTTAGTGGGAACGATAGTGCTCCTGAAGAGGTTGATCAGGAAGGTGATACTACTGACACAATTGATGATACCGCCGAACCCAATCCAGGAGAGGATGATTTTGACCGTCCAGCAACCCCAGGTCTAAAGGCCACGATGTAATCAAAGAAAGCCCCCGTTTGTGGGGCTTTTTCTTTGTTTAAATAACATTAATAAGATGTGTAATTTCTGCCGATATTATTGAGTGATGGAAATCCAGCAACTAATAGATGCTGTCAAAGAAGAAGACATTGAACTGCTTCGTCAATTTGTGGCAGAACAAGAATCTAAAAAGAGGGACAGTGATGACCAGCGAAAAAATCAAATTAGCAAAGGCTGTAATTAATAGCGATATTCAACAATTTCAGGCAACAATGAAAGACATGATTGATCAGCGAATTGTTGAAAAAATTCGTCAACGGCGCAATGATGTATTTGAACGTTGTGGTTTTAAGCGTTTAGAACAGGACAAGTAATAATGGCCACAATTGTAAAAATTCTTAAAAATACAGAGCTTGATGCTGCGATTAAGGTAAAAAGCGACTCGTCAGGTGGTGAAGCAATTATTACGAAAGAGATGTTGTGCTACAAACCTGATGATGAGTCTTGTGCTCCAGGCGTTGGATATAAATTCCAAGATATTACCGATCGCAGTTATATGCTGGTAACTGATATGCACTGGTCTGGATTTAATCAAGATGGTCATGGTCGTATGTTCCGAGGTGGTGATGATTTAGAACATCAAATTATGGCATTCTGCGTTGGCGATACATGTCAGCTTGATATGCAAGGTCAGGATGCAGTACCAGAATGCGAGTATCGCAAAGAAGATATCAAGTTCGTTCTTGAGGGTGAAATGTCATTGTGGCTGCGAATTCGCAAACGTAATTTTGCTAACTATAGTGCTGAATATGCTTCTTATGGTGTGTATGAGGATGATACAAAGCGTGGCCCTAAAGATGGTTACGACAATGGTGAACCACAGCAACAAAACGATCGCATGCCCATCGATCCTCAAGTAGTAAAGAAAACAACCAAGAAGCGCACAACGCGCAAAATAACAAAATGAAGTTTTTATCAGAACAAACTAATAAGTTAGAGATCCTGACAGAATCAGCTGATGAAGGAAAAGAACCTGAATATTATATCGAAGGGGTCTTTCTTCAGTCAGAGATCAAGAATCGTAATGGGCGAATTTATCCCCGAGATGTGATGGCACGTGCTGTTGAAGTGTACAAGCGCGATTACGTTGATAAGATGCGCGCATACGGAGAATGGGAACATCCGCAAAATCTTAGCATTAATCTTGATCGAATCAGTCATTTGATCACTGATATCTACCAGGACCCTAACGATAATCGACTTTGGCGTGCTAAGGCTAAGTTACTTGATACACCCTGTGGTCGAATTGCAAAGGCGATTCTTAAAGAAGGTGGCCATTTGGGCGTTTCTAGTCGTGCTGGTGGTAGTGTCGTTCGTAAGAATGGTGCTGATATCGTCCAAAATGACTTCCGCCTTGTTACTGCTGGTGACTTGGTTTTCTTATCCAGTGCCCAAACTGCCGAAAACGTATCTCTTCTTGTCGAAAGCACTCAGGATTGGGAATGGGACGAAACTAATAATGAATTCGTTCCCAAGAAAGGTTTAACTGAACAACAAAAGACTGAGCTTCAGGTGATGTCTTTTGAAAAGTTGCTTAATTCTTTAACTAAGTAACATTGACAGTGCGTCTAAATGTGCATTGAAAAATTTTGTAAGTATAGTTTGAATTTGAAACGTGACGATAGATTGTTTACAACCATTTTAATATGTTGACTTCATTCGTCAAAAACGTATATGTTTCGTGCAATCTAGCATGCGTTAAATAATTCACATAAAATATTTTATTATCTCTTACGGAGAACATTTATAAATGTCTAATGCTGAATTTGCTCAGTTGCTCGAGTCTAGTGAAGGGCTTACTGAACAGTTTAAGTCTGAAGCTTCAAAGATGTTTGAGAGCGCCGTTGATGCTAAGGTAGAAACAATGCTCGCCGAACAGCTTGAACAGCATCGTGAAGTCATTGCCGAGGAAATGGCTAACCATCATGCTGAACTGCTTGAAGAACAGATCGAAGAACAGAAAAAGGTAATTGCTGAATCCATCAAGGGCGAATATCTTGCTGAGATGGAAAAGATGTCTGAAAAGATCGCCGAACTAGAAGGTGAGATTGAAGAAGAAAAGGAAAAGTGCGAACAGGCTGAAAAAGAGCACGAAGAAAAGCTCAACGAAGCTGCAGCTCAGCTCGCTTCTGAAAAGCTTGACGAACTAACTGATCGTTTAGTTAGTTATGCTGACTACATTGCCGAGCAGTATGTTGAGTCTCACGAACAGCAGATCGAAGAATCTGCCAAGGTATTCCTTGCTGAAGGAATCCTCGATAGCGTTCGTTCAACGTTTGCTAAGTTTGGCTTTGCTCCAGTCGAAGCTCATGAACATTTCGAATCTAAGCTCGCTGAAATCTCTCGCGAACGTGATGATGCTTTTGCTCAGCTTGCTGAAGCTGTTGAAGCTAAGTTCGATCTTGAACATCAGATTGAAGAATCTAAGAAGGCCACAGCTCTCGCTGTGATCTCTGAAGGTATGTCTGATGCTGAACGTTCCAAGCTCGTTGAACTTATGGAAGGTGATACTGGTTCTGTCGAACAGTTCTCTGAACGTGCTCGTATTCTTGCCGAATCTCTTCGTGAATTTGGTGATGATGCTCTCGACCTTGGTGTTGAAAATATTATCACTGAATCTGTTCCAGAAGAACCTGCTGAAAAGCCAGTAGAAAAGAAGATTGAAGAATCTGTTGATCCAGATGTCGCGTTCTTCCTTGCTGCTCTTGAAGCTAATAAATCAAAGTACTAACCTGTTTGTTGGTACGTAAATATAAGTAACTATTGAAAATTAACTACTTCGTTTGAAGGAAACATATTCCAAAATGGAAAATACTCATATTCTTACCGAAAAGTGGGCTAAGGTACTTGATCTCGAATCTGCCCCAAAGATTGCTGACGCTCATCGTCGCGCTGTAACTGCTACTCTCCTTGAAAACCAGCTCGCTTCCATGAAGTCTGATGCCATGAATGGCGCTCCTAAGATGCTTCGTGAAGACGCTGCTGCTGATCTTGGTGGTGCTATGCACGGTGCTGCTGCTAACGTTTCTGGTGTTGACTCCGTTTATGGTGCTAACCCTAACCCACATATGGCTGGCTACGATCCAGTCCTTATCAACCTCGTTCGTCGTGCAATGCCTCAGATGATCGCTTTCGACGTTTGTGGTGTTCAGCCAATGACCCAGCCAACCGGCTTGATCTTCGCTATGAAGTCCAAGTATCGTGGCCAGGGTGGTGTTCCAAACGCTAAGAATGAAGGTGAAGCTCTTTACAATGAAGCTTGGACAGGCTGGGCTGGCGATGGCAAGCATACAGGTTCTAACTGGGCTGCTGCTATCAAAGATGAAGTTGATGAAAAGACTGGCAACCCAATTATTGACGAAGCTCAGTACTCCACTGGTCATGGCATGAAGACGTCTGATGCTGAAAAGGCTGGTTCTTTTGGTGCTCGTGATTGGAACGAAATGGCTTTCTCTATCGAAAAGACATCTGTCGTTGCTAAGTCCCGTATCCTTAAGGCTGAATACACACTCGAACTTGCCCAGGACCTTAAGTCTGTTCATGGTCTCGATGCTGAAGCTGAACTTTCTAACATTCTTGCTACGGAAATTCTCGCTGAAATCAACCGCGAAGTTATTCGTGACATCTACGTTACTGCTGAATGGGGTTGCCAGAACGGTACCGCTCGTAAGGGCATCTTTGACCTCGATATCGACTCTGACGGCCGTTGGTCTGCTGAAAAGTACAAGGGTCTAATGTATCGCATTGAACGTGAAGCTAATGCAATCGCTCAGAAGACTCGTCGTGGTCGTGGTAACTTCATCATCTGCTCTTCTGACGTTGCTTCTGCTCTTCAGATGGCTGGTATGCTTGATTACGCTCCTGCTGTTCAGAACGCTCTCAAGATTGATGAAGCCCAGTCTACCTTCGCTGGTATCCTTAATGGCAAGTATAAGGTGTTTATCGACCCATATACCGCCAATCAGTCTGAAGCCCAGTATTGCGTAGTTGGTTATAAGGGCACGTCTGCCTATGACGCTGGTATGTTCTACTGCCCATATGTTCCACTTCAACTTATCCGCGCTCAGGATCCTAATACTTTCCAACCGAAAATCGGGTTCAAAACGCGTTACGGGATTGCATTCAACCCACAGGTTCAGATCGATGCTAAGAAGGGTGTTGG
>ENA-OZMI01000256-OZMI01000256.1-human-gut-metagenome-genome-assembly--contig:-NODE-256-length-9988-cov-9.431189_pt1 | contig 9988 bp, 10 predicted proteins | sample MGYA00244183_ERZ653801 | MGnify/ENA primary metagenome ERZ653801 (study PRJEB26926, sample SAMN06164433) | human gut metagenome | biome: ENVO:00009003; feature: ENVO:2100002; material: ENVO:00002003... | reverse complement strand
TTCTTTATATTGTTTTATAGTTTCGGCAAGACCCAGATACAGCGCATCGCTGATCAGTGCATGACCTATCGACACCTCGTTCAGGTGCGGCACTTGGGCGTGAAAATACTTCAGGTTCTCCAGATTCAGGTCATGTCCGGCATTGATGCCCATTCCCGCACTGCGGGCTGCACGTGCTGCCGCCACAAACGGTTCCACTGCTTTCGCTCTGTCGTTGTTGTAATTGTCGGCATACGGCTTGGTATAAAGCTCCACTCTGTCTGCTCCGGCACGTGCGGCGGCGCGTATGTTCTCCACATCGGTTCCCACGAATATTGACGAGCGTATCCCGGTTTCGCGAAGACGGTCAACGATTGATGTAAGAAACTCCATATTGGCCTCCACATTCCATCCTTCGTGCGATGTCAGGTCGCCCGGTGCATCGGGTACCAGCGTTACTTGTGCAGGCTTCACCTGAAGCACAAGCTCCATGAATTCCGGCGATGGATAACCCTCTATATTGAATTCGGTTTTTATCAGTGGCCGCAGTTTGAACACATCTTCGCGTTTGATATGTCGTTCATCGGGGCGAGGGTGAACTGTAATCCCGGCGGCTCCAAGTCGTTCGCATTCTGCCGCAAAACGCAGCAAATCCGGCACATTTTCACCTCGGGCGTTGCGTAGTGTGGCTACTTTGTTGATATTTACACTCAGGTTTGTCATATAAAAAAACTGAATCTTTGTTCCGGTCGTTTAAATAGCAAGGATATATGCATAAAAATGCCTAATTTTGCATCCACCGAAACTTAACGGCAAAATTAGATAGAATTAATCATAATTAAAAGCGATTGACCGCAAAAGATAACATATTACCCTTATCACCCACTGCCGCATTGCATCGCGAGGAGCGGCTGTTCCCTCCTGTCGAGGAATCTTCCGAACTTAGTGTGGCTTGCTACAGAACCGACTATTCCGCTTCGCGCATCGCACATGCCGTTGAGGATGTGGATGCACACCTGCTCAACCTCAATGTCACCTCTCTCGTCACTGACCATGGCGAGGTCGTGGTTGATTTGCGTGTCAACAGGCGCAGTGCCGCTTCTGTCGCACGCTCTCTTGAGCGATATGGTTACCGGGTGGTGGATATTCATGATGCCGACGAGCCGATTTCCGATTCTCTTAGCGAAAGGGTTGGTGAATTGCTTCTCCATATCAATATGTAGCCCATGAGTATGACTATTGCTATTTACGGCAACAAGCCGCGTGACCCTCAGCGTCGGGCCGAGGTGATTGGGGTTATGCCCCTTTTGGCTACTTATGCCGGTTCGGGCGTGAATTTCATGCTTGAGAAACGCTACAGCGACTATCTTGTGCAATACACCGATGTTGCTGCATCATACCCCGTGTTTGAGTCCGAAAAACCTCCCGTGGCCGACCTTGTGATGAGCATTGGCGGCGATGGCACTTTTCTGCGCACCGCCAACTCTGTCGGTGCTCTCCAGACTCCCATTATCGGCATAAATTCCGGGCATCTCGGCTACCTCGCCGCCGCTCAGATTGACGACATGCCTCATGTCATGGAGCAGATTCTTTCCGGCAAATGCACTGTCGAGCCTCGTTCCGTACTCGCCGTTTCGTCTCCCGATGTCCGCCTCAAAGGTTTTGCTTTCGCTCTCAATGAGGTCGCCATACTCAAGCAGGACACCGCTTCCATGATCACGGTATCCACCCGCCTTGGAGGTTCCGTCCTTGCCGAATACCGCGCCGATGGCCTCATAGTCTCCACTCCCACAGGCAGCACGGGCTACAATCTCAGTGTGGGCGGTCCCATTGTTTCGCCTGCCGCTCCGGTGTGGGTCATTTCCCCCATCGCGGCCCATTCGCTTGCCATGCGTCCGCTTGTGGTGAGCGATTCCGAAACCGTTGACACTGATGTCCGCTCGCGCTCCGGCTCTTTCCTGCTCAGTATTGATGGCAAGAGTCAGGTGCTTCACGAAGGTGTCCGTCTTCACATTGAGCGAGCACCGTGGCAGGTTAACGTGGTTCACCTCGCCGACATGGATTTCCCGCTCACACTGCGTTCCAAACTCCTTTGGGGAGTGTAAACTTACCTATAAGTTGCTCATGAAGCCGCTTTATGCACCTGTGCGTGGTCTTCTTCCCGATGGCCGCGTGATTATGGTTACTCCACGCCGGCAGGCCCGCACGCTTATCCTGCGCCGCAAAAACAACGAATTTCGTCTCACGGTTCCATACGGTTATCCGGCCGACAATCTTGCCGACAGGATTTCCGAGCTTGTGGCCCGATTTGATGCCCGCTTTCCGCAGCAGTCCGCACAGCTTTACTATATCGGTCAGGTCATCTCTTGCCACGGTGTTGACATTGAGCTTTACTCCCAGTCGGTCAGTCCGAGGCAGGTGATAATAGGGGAGGGCATACCCCGTTCGCGGCTCGGCATTGGCTCGGAACTCTCTCTTGAGGATGCTGCTACCGAGCAGTTTGTCAGTTCCGTCCTTTGCCGTCTTGCTTACAGGCTTGCGCCACGGTTGCTGATTCCGTATGCCGTGCAGGTCGCCGCAAGGGTAGGGGTCTCACCCGATTCATGGCGCATTGGCCGCGGTTTGCGCACACTCGGCACATGCTCCCGCTCCCGCGTCATAACTCTCAGTTGCGCCCTTGTTTTCCTCCCTTTGGAGCTTCGCGAATACATAATCTGTCACGAGCTTGCTCATCTCACCGAAATGAATCATTCCCCTCGTTTCCACGCTCTCTGCAACTCTTATCTTCAGGGCAAAGAAAAGCCACTCATAGCTGCCTTGAAGCGCCATGAGTGGCCTATTGTGCGGTAATATATTAATCCTATTTAAGCTTCCACTCCCAGCCCGATTTGGTGTCTTTCACATCAAATCCTATCTCTGACATGCGGTTGCGTATAAGGTCACTCGTCGCCCAGTCCTTCTTGGCCTTTGCCTCGGCGCGTATGCCCAGCAGCAGGTCCACTGCATCTTCAAACGGTTTCAGCGCTCCCTCTTCGGCTCCCGAGGTTGCGGCCGCTCCGTCAAGACGCACGCCGAGTATGTCGCCAAGGAATGTGCGGAACACATTTTTCAGTGCCTCTATATCCTCGGCAGTGGCTTTGTCGGTGCCGTCGTTTATGCGGTTGACCATTGCCACGGCTTCAAACAGGGCTGCTATCACCATCGGTGTGTTCAGGTCATCGTCAAGGGCCTCATAACACTTTTCAGCTATCTGCTTCACGTTCACCGTTGAGGTGTCGCTCGCTTTGAGGTCGCCGGCTCGTTTGTACCCTTCCAGCATGCGTTGCAGCGCTTTCTCCGAGGCCTGCAGTGCCTCGTTGCTGAAATCCACCGTCCCGCGGTAATGTGCCTGAAGTATGAAGAAACGTATGGTCATCGGCGAGTATGCCTGTGACAGCAGCTTGTGGTTACCGGTGAAAAACTCCTGTAGGGTAATGAAGTTCCCCAATGATTTTCCCATCTTTTGGCCGTTGATGGTTATCATGTTGTTGTGCATCCAGTACCGCACGGTGTCATGTCCGTTGTGGGCCACCGACTGTGCTATCTCGCATTCATGGTGCGGAAACTTCAGGTCCATGCCGCCGCCGTGTATGTCAAACTGCTCGCCAAGATACTTTTCTCCCATAGTAGAGCATTCTAGATGCCACCCCGGGAATCCCTCGCTCCATGGCGATGGCCAGTGCATTATGTGTTCGGGCGAAGCCTTCTTCCACAACGCGAAATCCGCCGGATTATGTTTCTCTTCCTGACCGTCGAGTGCGCGTGTGGCGCTTAGTAACTCATCTATGTTTCTCCCCGACAGCTTTCCGTAATTATGGTCGCGGTTGTACTTGGGCACGTCAAAATACACTGAGCCGTTGCTCTCATACGCATATCCGCTCTCAAGTATCTTCTTTATGTACTCTATCTGCTCTATGATATGCCCCGATGCATGCGGTTCTATTGACGGCGGTACCACATTCAGCTCGTCCATTGCCTTGTGATACCGCGTAAGATAGTATTGCACCACTTCCATCGGTTCCAGTTGCTCCAGACGCGCTTTCTTGGCTATCTTGTCCTCTCCCTCGTCGGCATCGTGCTCCAGATGCCCCACATCGGTGATATTGCGCACATAGCGCACCTTGTACCCGAGATGGCGCAGATAGCGGAACAGCACATCAAATGTTATTGCCGGACGGGCATGTCCTAAATGGCCGTCGCCATACACTGTGGGTCCGCACACATACATTCCCACTCTGTCGGGATTCAGTGGCTTGAACAGCTCCTTCATTCGCGACAGCGAATTATATATTTGCAGATTATTCTCTTTGATTGCCATTGCCTATTCTTTTTTATGCGTTGCCGCCGAACATGAATGGATTGGGTATCTCTCCCTGATTGTTGCCCCCGTTGGCCGGGTTGTTGCGCGGTGTCTTCGGTTTGATTTCGCCGAACATTGCTTCATAACGCTGCACATTTTCCATCAGCGCGTTCATCAGGTTTTTGGCATTCTCTGGGGTCATGATTACGCGGCTCTGCACCTTTGCCTGAGGCATATTCGGAGCGAGGGCTATAAAGTCAAAGTAAAATTCCGACGGCCCGTGGGTTATGACGGCAAAGTTTGAGTAATGGCCGCCCGCCACTTCAGGTGTCAGTTCAATCTTGATTTCTTGTCCTTTTTTCTGTTCCATATCTTTTATAATTTTTTTTGTCGTTTATTCACTCTTCAAAAACACCACTCTCTGCTGATAGATATTGTTGGTGTTTTTCAAATGCACCTCTACGCCCTTGCATGAAGGCATATTCCATACTGCGCCCATATTCAGCGATGCTATGGTCTTGCGGTTGTACCCCTCCTCATTTTCGGCATGAGTGGTCAGATACAGTTGCGGTATCTCGTCATTGAGGGTCGTGGCGTCGGCCACAAGGTCAAACTCTCTTTTGCCCGAGCTGGCTGGCAGCTGTGCCATAAGGTTCAGATACTCTCCCGACCGGTAAAATGTCATCACATATATCCCTTCTGACTCTTCCATAGAGGGTAGGGCGGTGGCATCGGTTTTCACCGTGCCGTTGTATATCACGTTTAGCGACCGCGCTTCTATGCCCGTACTTGTGCCGTAGGCAGTCCCCTCAGGCAATGTGTAGGTTACCAGAAGTCGTGTCCCTATAGGCACTTGCTCTTGGTTCAGCCGTCCTTGGAGGGTAAGCGTGACAATAGGGGAATCGTTTATCTCGCGGTATTCCAGCATTGAGCGTCCTGAATTGTTGTCGCCGACATAGGTGGCTATGTTCTGGTACATGGCTATTCCGCCGTCAGGATCTTCCGGCTCGTCGCGGCATGCGCTCAGCAGCCACACGGTGAGCAGGCAAAGCAGGGGAGTAGCCCTGCGCAATATCTTGTCTTTCGTCAGTCCTGTATGCATATTTCGGCTGTTGTGGTCTCTTTGGTGAGTATTTCGGTTATCATACCGTCGCGCATCTTGATTATGCGGTCTGTATCGGCTGCCAACTGTTCATCGTGGGTCACTATCACAAATGTGTGGCCCATGTCACGGCGCAAGTCAAAAAACAATCGGTGGAGTTCCTGCCGGTTGTGGCTGTCAAGGCTCCCTGACGGCTCGTCGGCAAGCACCACTCCCGGATTGCACACGAGCGCTCTCGCTACGGCGGCACGCTGTCTTTCGCCGCCCGATAGTTCTGACGGCCTATGTTTCGCGCGGTCGCTCAGTCCCATGTATTCTATCAGTTTTCTCGCTTTTTCCAGTGATTCGCTGCGGCTGGCTCCTCCTATCATTGCCGGCATTGCCACATTTTCCTCCATGCTGAACTCCGGCAATAGCTGATGAAACTGAAACACAAACCCTATATGCTTGTTCCTGAACCGTGCCAGCCGGTTGTCGTTCATCGCAAATATGTCCGTCCCGTCAAAGCTCACACTCCCGCTGTCGGGACGGCTCAGCGACCCGAGTATCTGTAGCAGGGTGCTTTTCCCCGCTCCGCTCGGTCCCACTATCGACACTATCTCGCCCTTGTGTACCTCAAGGTCTATCCCTTTCAGCACTGTGAGATGGTCGAAGCTTTTAACTATCTGGTGTGCTTTGATCATACACAAAAGTAACTAATAATTTCAGTATTTGAACGATGGTCCGCCCAAAAATTCTCGCAGCAGTGATGTTGACGGCACATATTGTTCGCTTATCGGTTTGAAATACCCTAAGAAAGTGCGCAGACGGGCTGCCTCCGCAAACTCCGGTATATTGTGCGGCACATGTCTCAGCACCTCCTCGCCCCGGTCCTTTAGCACGCCTAACTCAAACAGCAGCGACGAATTGAACGTGGCGTCCGCATTCTCCTGATAGGGGAATATCCACTTCTCCTCACCCCTTCTCACGCTCGGCCATCTCTTTATGGTGTCCACTGCCGATGTGCCGCGATACTTGTTGTCGCGTATTATCCGCCGCAGAAGGCGGTTGTCGGTGGTGGGAACCCAGTTGTGGTCGTCAATTGATATGGTGGTCAGGGCCGACACATACACTCTGTATTTATGCTTGTCCGGCACATTCTCCGTAAGCTTCGGATTCAGTCCGTGTATCCCCTCTATCAGCAGTATCGAGTTGGGATGAAGCCGCATTTTCTCTCCCCGGTACTCACGCGCGCCTGTGGCGAAGTTGTAGTAGGGCAGTTCCACCTCTTCGTAGCGCAGTAGGGCGTTGAGGTCCGCGTTGAACCGTTCAAGGTCAAGCGCGTACAGCGATTCATAATCCAGCTCCCCGTTCTCGTCCAGAGGCGTGTGTTGCCTGTCCACGAAATAGTTGTCAAGCGATATCATCTGGGGCTCAAGCAAATTTGTCATAAGCTGTATGCCCAGACGCTTTGTGAATGTGGTTTTGCCTGATGAGGATGGACCGGCTATCATCACTATTCTTGCGCCCCCGGCCATAAATTTGCGCTTTATGTCATCTGCTATGGAGGCTATGCGGTTGTTGTGCAGGGCCTCCGACACGTTTATGAGCATCGCGTCCTGACCCTCCATGACGGCCTTGTTCAGCTCTCCCACATTGCTGACCCCTACTATATGGTTGAAATTCACGTAATCGGTAAACGCCGCAAACATCTTCTCTTGCTGGATGGGCACGTTCGCTTCCGACGGGTTCTCACGGTTAGGCCCCAGCAGTAGCATCCCTTCTTTGTAAGGTTGAAGGTCAAACACCCTCAGCACTCCCGTTGACGGCGCAAGTGCTCCGTAATAGCTGTCGCACAGGCCGTCAAGCTTGTAGTAAACCGTGTAAAGCTCCTGTAAGGTGCGCAGCAGCTTCACCTTGTCGTCAAGTCCCTGGCGCTCGAATATCTCTATTGCGTCTTCAGTCAGCCTCTCTTTGCGTTCAAATGTCAGGTCTTGCCCCACAAGCTCTTTCATTTTTTCTTTCAGCTTGGGCACCCATTCGTTCATATCCGGTTTGTCCTTTCCGGTTATGCGGCAATAGTATCCCCTGCTCACCGAATGTTCTATCCTCAGTCTGTACCCCGGCAGCAATTCGTTCACAGCCTTGTAAAGCATCATGCTCAGCGACCGCGTGTAGGTGCGCTGCGCCGAGTCGCTGCTCAGTGGCAAAAACTCCAACATCTTGGGCGAATATACCGGAAACAGCATGTCCTCGTTTCGGTTGTTCACCCTCGCGCAGATTGGCACAAACGGTATTTCATCTTTCACCCCCTCATAAATCTGTTGCAGCGTGTCGCCGCCGTTTATGGTCAGATAACGGCCCGTGTTTTTGCAATATACTTTGAGTGAATTGCTCATGGATATGGTTTTTTATCGGTGTAAAAATAACTTTTTCATTCTTTGGCGGCGGTTTCGCTTCTGCTCAAACTCATGCAGCGATTCAAGCAGATATTCCGTCACTTCTTTTTCGTTCCAACCACGCAGTCTTGCATATTGTTCGCCGGTTTTGCCGAGCACGTCAGTTCGGTGGGTCAGCCTCACCATGTTGTCAAGGCACTCCTTGTGGCTCGGTTCACGCTCAAGAAACTTCGTCCTGTTCACATCCACAGTGGTTAGCTTATTGGTCTCCGCGTCATACAGAAAATTGCCTATGTTGGTGTCGCCGTGAAGCACTCCCGCCTCATGCATCTTCACCAGCGTTCCGGCAAGCAGCCCTATCTGTACATCCGTAAACGGCAAATTGGGGAGCCACAGGCTCGCGAGCGATGGCCACGGGATGTATTCGCATATAAAATAGCAATGGCTCAGTAGCCCGTGCATGTATGTTTCTATGTAGGCCGTTTCCTTTGGCGTGTCAATTCCCCGCGCCCTGAGTTCTGCGGCATAATTGTACGCCCGCTTTGCCTTGCTTGGAGTGAACCATGTGTACGCTATTCTCTGGGCCGTATTGGGCTGTTTGAAGCTTTTTATCACATATTTCCGCCCGTTTGCCTTGTCCGTGTACAGCACCACCCTGTTCCGTCCGTCATGTATCACCTTGGTTCCCTCAAACGATTCCGGATGTGCGCACATCTCCATCACACTTGCCGCGTCGGTAAGTATGTTCGGGCTGTCCGGGCTATGTGTCACGCGGATTTTCATGCTTCCGGCTCCTTCTTCTCTTTGGCTTTGCCGGCAAGCATTCCGCAGGCGGCCATTATGTCTTCGCCGCGCGAGGCTCGTATGGTTGCCGTGATACCCAGTGCGTTCAGCCTGTCGCGAAACTCGGTCATCACCTGCTCGCTGCACGGCCGCAGTTCCACACCCGGTATCGCATGAAACCTTATCAGGTTCACTCTGCAGTCCGTGCCCTTGAGCAGACGGGCCAACGCATTGGCGTGGCGAATGTCGCTGTTCACACCCTGCCACATTATGTACTCCACGCTCAGTCTCCGCTGGTGTGCGAAGTCATACTGGCGCAGCAGTCCCATCACTTCCGTTATCGGATATGCCTTCTCCACAGGCATCAGGCCTGTGCGTTCCTCGCTGTAAGGCGAGTGGACGCTTATGGCTATATGCACTTTCGTGGTGTCAAGCAGCTCTTTAAGCTCTTTGAGTTTCCCTATTGATGACACCGTGATTCTCTTTGGGCTCCATGCCATCCCCCACGATGAGGTGAGAATATCTATCACATTGAGTACAGCTTCAAGATTGTCCATCGGCTCGCCCATACCCATGAACACTATATTGGTCAGGGACCCGCTCTCTGGCACCGACAGCACCTGATTGATTATTTGTGCCGCGCTCAGATTCCCGTGCCACCCTTGTCTGCCGGTCATGCAGAAATAGCAGTTCATCTTGCACCCCGCCTGGGAGCTTATGCACAGTGTGGCCCTCTCTTTGTCCGGAATCATCACAGCTTCCACATCGCGGCCTCCCGCACCTTCAAACAAATATTTCGCTGTGCCGTCGCTGCTCACAACCCTTGTCTTTGGCTCCGTGCGCCCTATAGTGTACTCCTGGGCGAGCCTTTCGCGCGAAGCCTTGCTCAGGTTGGTCATCTCGCTGATACTCGTCACTCGTTTGTCATATAGCCATTTGGCCATCTGTTCCCCGGCATAGCGGGGCATCCCGCATTCCTGGGCCACAACCTGTAGCTGTGGCAGCGTCAGTCCTATTAGTGGTTTAAGTCTTTCCATTATGAATACAAAAATAGCAAAATCCCATTTGTTAAAATCACAATTTAGGTATTTTATATTTTGTTTGCACCTGAAATCTTGACAAATGCTTCATAATGTTGTAATTTTGTATTCAAAAAGACACAATGCACACAGGGATGCCCATTTCGGGCTATGGAACAAAGCAATTATTATTCCCTATCTACAATTGGTTTCCCACACCCCTATCCGTTTTGGAGTGTTTTGTCGTCTGATATTGTATCTGCGATGTTTTGTTAGACAATATATATATATATACTTGAATTTTGGTTATGAGGGAGGTGCGCTTCTGGGAAGAAGTGCACTTTCATTTTTAAATCCCCTCACCCACCGGCAAGTGCAGACCCCGCAC
>ENA-OZMI01000248-OZMI01000248.1-human-gut-metagenome-genome-assembly--contig:-NODE-248-length-10109-cov-4.564850_pt1 | contig 10109 bp, 8 predicted proteins | sample MGYA00244183_ERZ653801 | MGnify/ENA primary metagenome ERZ653801 (study PRJEB26926, sample SAMN06164433) | human gut metagenome | biome: ENVO:00009003; feature: ENVO:2100002; material: ENVO:00002003... | reverse complement strand
TGCTGCCAAAATCGCTTTACCCATATAATCACACTCCTTTGTCAAATTCCGATTTTCGTTCTCTGTGATTTCCCAATAAACGGGAATTTCTCACTTCTTCATTTTAGGAGCAATAAGCAGCACTACTGTCACAAGAAAATATACACCATACAGTAACCACGTAATTGTATTGTTCCAAGGAAAACTCTTTTCTGGATGGTTCAATGCAAACATTATAAATACAAAAGCTACAATCAGCATTATCACACCGATAATCCTTGATATACTCTTATTCATGTAAAGCACCTCCTCGTCAAACTTGAAGTTGTTACTCTGATTTCCGCCAGAACAATCCTTCTGAAGCTGCAATTTTCTCAAACAACATACACATTTCTTCATCTGGATTATAAATGCTTATATTTAAGCAATCCCATCCAAACTGGAGAAGCACATCTTTACTTGTAAATAATATATTTACATCACCAGAATGGCTTTCCAGTATAGTATCAATGATTTTTATTACTTGTTCGGGGGTTGGCTGTTCAATCCATTTGCCCCAATGAATAGATAAAGGATAATAACACATCACTTTCAAAATAACGCCAACAAATCTATCTCTTAACCCACAGCAATCATAGTGGTTGAGTAGATAAGTTTCTACTTCAAAAAACTGTCCACCACAATTCATGGGTACTTGTTTAGGGAGGAAATCCATTATATAGCACGGGGTTTCCAAGAGTTTGTCAATTATGTTCACTTAATCACGCTCCTTTAACAACTTCCGATTTCTCAGTTTCAAAAACCGGAAGTTTTCTATTTTTTCTTCTCCTTTTTTAAAAAATAAACAGCAATAGCTCCAACTAATAGTGGAAAGATAACCCTCCCATAATTTACACCACCTATTCCTCTTGCACTAATACCTGAAATCAAATAACTAATACCATTCAATAACCCTGTAATTACTAAAATCAAAATTACTATACATACTATCTTTTTCATACAATCACTCCTTTATCAAATTCCGATTTGTTAAGCTATCTATATAATATACAATATCATCTCTCTCTGATTATTACAATACCGACCGCCCTCGTTAGTTTTCAGGTCTAACGAAAGTGGTCGGTACATAAAAAAGCATTATTATTTTATTCCGCTGCTTCCATAAAGTAAATCCGGGAGGAAAAATCCGGGAACAGTCGGGTGTCGGAATTATATCCGGTACCGGCGAAAGCGGGTTTCAGGGCAATACCCGCACGCATCAGGGTATCTCCGTAAGCAGTCAGGTCTTCTTTTTCACCATCCATATTCACGAATCGCGAAAGAATCTCCTGTAATGCAGATCCTTGCTTGATATGAACCGGAGAAACGGTGTTCACAAGGTCTCCGAAGTCTTTCAGATTGTATTTGATATTCCTGCCGTAGAAATGATATTTCACATCCGGAAGTAACCCCACCGGGCGATACCAGTCATGGGATTGGTTTGGAGTTGTCAGGCGTCGGAAGAACAGCCCCACTGCTCTTCTTCCATCCGGGGACACGCAGGTCCAGGATAAGGTTTCCGAGTCGGAAGCTTCGTTTTCTGCTCCACGATAAAAGGATCCAAACTGGAAAACATCCCGCCATTTTTTATAAAGTGCAATCTGCTCCCGGATTGCGTTGAGATCACTTCCGGACAGATCCTTTAAATTACATTCATATCCTAAGACACCGAAGGAAGCCACCTGAAAACGGGTCTCAAGGGGCGTGATTCTTAAGGTCTGATGATTTGGACAGGATGATACATGTGCTGTAAATACCGATAAGGGATATCCATAGCTGTAACTGTTCTGAATCCCGGTACGGCACAGTGCGTCCGTATTATCGCTTGCCCAGATCTGCGGGAAATAACTTAATATTCCCAGATCAAAACGATTTCCACCTGAACTGCAGCCTTCAAACAAAATCTCAGGGAAACGTGTGGTAAGTTCATCCATAATGTGATAAAGCCCCAGCACATAACGATGTGCAGTCTCTCCCTGTTTCGCAGCCGGCAGATAAGGGGAATAAATATCACTGAAATTGCGGTTCATATCCCACTTTACATAACGGATGTCTCCGGAGGAAAATACCTTCGTCATGGAATCTATTACATATTGTTGTACTTCGGGATTGCACAGATCCAAAAGGCGCTGATTACGTCCCTCGGAGTGGGGATGTCCCGGAATCATCATTGCCCAGTCGGGATGTTTTTGATAGAGACGGCTGTTTTCACTGATCATCTCCGGCTCAACCCAGAGACCGAAATCCATCCCCAGAGCTTTGATTTTTTTACTGAGGGAAGCAATTCCTCCGGGCAGCTTCTTCGGATCCGGTTCCCAGTCTCCCAGTGAGGAAGTGTCATCGTTTCGTCGAAAGAACCACCCGTCATCCATGACAAACAGTTCGATGCCAACATCTGCTCCCGCTTTTGCCAGCTGTACAAGCTTTCTCTCATCAATCTTAAAATAACAGGCTTCCCAGCTGTTTAACAGAACCGGACGAGGTCTTCTCTTCCACACTCCCCGCACAATATGCTCTCTAATAAAGGAATGTAACTGTCGGCTGAGTCCGCCATAACCATTCGAAGAATAGCTTAAAACAGCCTCTGGTGTATCAAAATGCGTTTCCGGAGTCAACTCCCGGGAAAAGCTCTGTGGATTGATCCCACTTACAAAGCGCAGTTTCCCATAAGAGTCTTTCTCAAGGGCTTCATAATGATTTCCACTGTAGATCAGATTGCAGCCGATACAGGAGCCAAAAGTCTCACAGGTGTTCTTATGTCCCAGGATCATAAAAGGATTCGAACGGTTCGAAGAGGTTCCTGTATAAGAAGCATTTACAAATTTGCCGGAACGTAAGGAAATCTGTTCTCTGTGCATTTCTCTTGCCCAGGCGCCGCTGAAATGAGTGATCATGGAATAATCCTCTGTCAGATCTAATTGTGCGCTGAGGCATCGATTCAAGGTGACAGATGCGTCACTATGATTGATCAGCCGTGCACTCCTGGTAATGACATCACATTCATCGAATACGGTATAAAACAGCTGCAACTCCAAATGATTCGTAACATCCTGCAAAATAATCTGAAGGCATTCTGCAGAATCAGTTTCCGCTTCTGAATAACTGTGAGGGAGTCCGGAATCCTGCAGGCACTGTTCTCTTCCCTTTAAAGTAATAACTTCATAGGAATCAAAAGTAAAGTCAGAGGTGACACTTCCGTCAGCAAACCTGACTTCTAAAAAGGGTTCCCGGATATCTCCCTTTCCCAACGTACCAACCTCCAAACAAACATCTTCCATGGAGATCTGCGGATGTTCCCTGTCGTAGGTACAGGTGTTTCCCGGAGCGAAAGCTCTCTGTATGACAAGGGGCGCACAGGAGGAAGGATCCTGTGAATCCACAGTGATCCGCTCCCCGTAATACAGATGTTCTAAATGTCCGGTCTCCATGACCCACATTCCGTAAGTTGTGTGGGCTGTCTGTAAAAAGAACCATGGTCTTGTATCGGAATCTTTTACAATCTGAATCATGCTTTAAGCCTCCTGAATCTCTTTTAATCGTTCCTCGGTCAGCTGATACTTCTTATGAAAGAAAATGACACCGATGACAAGGAGCAGAATGGGGAACAGTGTCATCGTCATACGAAGTCCCACCACAGAACTTCCGGAAGCTCCTGCAGCTGCCACAGCATCGCTGGTATCAGAGCTTAAGTTGCAGAGGTTCAGGCACAGAGAAGCCACTAACGCAGCAACACCGGAAGCCAGTTTTACCACGAAGGTCTGCATGGAGAAAATGACACTCTCGTCTCTGCGATGATTTTTCCATTGACCGTAATCTACGGTATTGGCTAAAAATACGGTGGTCAGTACTGTCAGCATACCATTGGCGGCAAAGATTAAGAAGCCGGGAATGAATAGTAAAAATACATTACTCATATTCGTAAAACATAAAAGAAGCAATACAGCATATCCGGCAATTGCCATCAGGAAGCTGACGTAGAAGATCCGGATGGTACTCATAAACTTACGAAATAACGGGAACAGAAGCATCATGGCGAGAATCTGTACCGCTCCACCGAAGGTGTTGAATAGTGTATAGGAATTATACCAGGTATCTCCGCCAAAATCGTATTTGAAGAAATAAATTACCAGGTTGGAGGTGGTATAGACCGCGCAGTTGATCAGTACAATGGTAATTACCACTGCCATCGCCTGATCGTTCTGAATTAACGCCTTGAACATCTGGCCGATGGAAGGTGCGTCCACATCTACCGTAGATTTTTCCTTAATATTAATACAGGTAATGGCAATAAATATCACGAACAGCACAGCAATGATCAGGGTGAACCGGGAAAATCCGACCCGCTCTTCTCCTCCGCCCAGGGCATTGACGCAGAGCATGGTGATCACGGTGATAATGGCAGAGCCTACACCGGCGCAGGAACGTCCCAGCGTAGACAATCCTTCACGCTCTTTTCCACTGTGAGTAAATGCCGGTATCATGGACCAGAAGGGAATATCCATCATGGTATAGGTCACGCCCCAGAGAATGTAAGTGACTGCCGCATAAGCTACCAGTCCATTGCCATCCAGTGCAGGCGGTGCCGAGAACATCAGATACAGAACAACAGCATTGGTTACTGTGCCGATCATCAGCCAGGGGCGGAACTTCCCCCACCTGGTTCTGGTCTTTGCCACGATGACACCCATGAAGGGATCGTTAAACGCATCGAATACTCTTGCAACCAGCAGAATGATACCCATGGCTACGGCGTTCACGCCTAAAATATCCTGATAATAATACAAAATATAGCTGGCAGACAGCATGTATACCATATCCTTGCCTACCGCCCCCAGTCCATAAGAAAATTTTTCTTTTCCACTTAAACCCATAATGTAACCCTGATCCTTTCTTTTGAAATCCTTTGAAATCTAACGCTCAAATGAAACCATTAAATCATAATCTGAAAAGGTATCCGTATTTCCCCTGCCGTCTGTGACTGCAACAGCAAAGCTCCCCGACCGGATCTTCCCGTACTCTTAACATAAGTTCCACCCATGCCTCCCTGTAAAGCAATGGTGTCAGGTCCGATGATGGAGATGTCACCTTCCGTAATCAGACGAACCGGCTCCTGATAAAAGGGAAGCACATTTCCATGGTCATCCACTGCACGGATCCGCACCAGTGCCACATCATAGCTGTGCTGTTCCGTCAGAATGGTATGATCCGCTTCTGCTTCCAACCGGATTTCGCGAACCGGTTCTTTGGTGACGGATTTTACGACTTTGCCGTCTTTGATAGCGTCAAACCGGTATATGGTAGCCGTACCGCCCCAGTCACCGATGTACTTTGTATACAGCCTGGTCACTTCCGCAAAATCGATATGATAGATCAGAAGCAGTTTTAAAGCTGTAAGATATAATCTCTTTGGAATGTGGTTCAGGCTTCCTCGCGCTACGAGATTCATGGCATCCGTGATCTCCTTTGCATGTTTCGGACGGAATCTTTCGTTCTGTGCAAAAGAATCTCCGATAAAATCATCGATCAGGATGGGACCATGCTTTAAGTGCTTATAAGGTGACATTTCCGGCAGATATTCCTTGATAAAACGGTCATTTTTGTACATCTTCACGCTGTCTGCATTGGACAGAATGTAGATGTTGCCGCGGTTACAGCCGGGATGCTCTCCGATATCCATGGAGGAAGTGATCTCCAATACAGGAGTCTGTTCCTGCTCACAGGCATAGATATTTGCTGCCAGCTTCGGATTCCGGAACATATCCATGACACCATGATAACAGATCCGGTCACCGCTTCCGAAGTCTTTGTGAGTATTGTAGTCAAACATGCACCAGCCGAAGCTTCCGGCGATATCGGGCTGACCTGCCACGGCATCCAGTACATTGGCATGGCGGATGGCATGCTCACTGCGGCGCTCTTCGTTGTCGAAGGACTTCGTGGGATACATATGCCCGTTGTACTCACTGATCAGATAAGGCTTCTCCATATCTGAGGTGACCTTTTTCTTAGGATCACAGCCGGGCATTTCACCGTCGTGCAGAAAATCATTATACGTATAGACATCTTCTAACAGATGACTTTTTTTCATGGCACGCACACCACCTGTGGGTCTTGTGGGATCCAGCTTATGTGCCACGGCATTGGTCTTTTCGTAAAAAGCATCGTCATCCGGTGACTCATTGATGCGTATTCCCCATAAAATGATGGAGGGATGATTACGGTACTGTCGGATCATGTCTTCGGCATTTGCCACCGCCTGTGCTTTCCAGGAATCATCGCCGATATGCTGCCAGCCGGGGAATTCTGTAAATACTAAAAGTCCAAGCTCATCACAGCGCTCTAAAAAATAATGGCTCTGGGGATAATGGGAAGTCCTTACGGCATTTAAACCCAACTCCTTTTTTAGAAGATCCGCATCCAGCCGTTGCATGCTCTTAGGCATGGCATATCCCACATAAGGGAAGCTCTGGTGGCGGTTTAAGCCGCGGATCCGCAACTTCCTGCCATTAAGATAAAAGCCGTCCTTTTTAAATACTGCTTCCCGGATACCAAACGTGGTCTCTGTCTCATCCAGGAGCGTATTGTCCTGATATAGCTGTGTCTTTAAAATATAGAGATTGGCTTCTTCAGTGTCCCATAACAGAGGATCGGTAATTGCTGCTGTAAGAGAAATCTCCTTGTCACAGGTAGTATCTGCAGAAACGGTTTGTTCGCACAAAAGATTCCAGGATCCCTGGCCGGCTGCGGTATTTTTCGGCATATAGTACTGTCGGATGGTCACGTTCTCATCACTTTCAGTAAGCGTGATCTCAGAGGTGATCTGCGCTGTCACGGGAGACGATCTGAAATCTATCGCTGTATGGACGAAGATATCCGAAAGGGAGACTTTTTCCTTTACTTCCAACCGGACATCCCGGTAGATACCGCCATAGGTCATATAATCGATCACATAGCCAAAAGGCGGAACGTTTAAATTCTCTCTGCTGTCTAAGCGGACACAGAGCAGGTTATCCTGCCCATAGAGTACATTGTCTGTTAAATCTACAGTAAATGCAGTGTAACCGCAGTGATGCTCTCCCACCTTTTTCCCATTACAAAATACAGTACTGTCATGGGCAGCTCCCTCAAAAGTAAGCAGGATCCGTTTTCCCTGCCAGTCCTTTGGAATCAGGAGATGGCGCCTGTATCCGCTGACCATCTGGTAGAGGGATTCGTCAAAATAATGAAACGGGGTTTCCTTACAGGTATGCGGCAGACGTACCGGCTGCAGTGTGTTTTCCGGATATTCCGGTGCCACTAAACTGTCCTCAAACTGTTCAGTGAACAGCCAGTCGTCGTTTAAGTAAAGTCTATGTGTCATAAGTTCTTCTCCCTTTTTGTCTGCGTATTTACTGCCTCTGTGTGATTCCGTACATGAGAATATTTACGACCTCGTTTAAGGCATCCACGTAAGTCAGATGATTCTGTGCGAGGATATCTCTTTGGAAAAACTGCTCAATGGAGGCTTCCAGCATCATTTTCACCAGGCAGATGGGAACCGGGCGGATACTGCCCTCTGCCATGCCTGTCTCGATCAGCTGGATCGTAGGCTCCCAGCCGGTCTCTAAGCGAAGCTCCACTTTATGGTAGATCTTAGGATATTTGTCCCGTAGGGAATAGAGCTTTCTGAGGTCAATATTCTGATAGCCTTCCGGCAGGACGCCTAAGATGCGCTGTAGCTTTTCGATGGTTCCCAGCGCAGGATCCGTCAGGATCATCTGCTCGCTTTCCTTGATCGAATCAAAAATATAATCTACCATGGCAAGAAACAATGCTTCCTTATCGTCATAGACGGTGTAAATGGTCTTTTTGCTGATGGAAAGTTCCTTTGCCAGGTCATCCATCGTGAACTTCAGCCCTTTCCGATCGAAGACACGAAGGGTGGCATCCAAAATGTTTTTTTGCAGAGCATCTGTGGTATCCATAGGTTTTCCTCCGTCTTTAGATGAGAATTATCATATATTTCCCCGGAAACGCAAATGCAAAAATTAGTTTCCTTTGATGCAAGTGTAGCATTTTGCAGGGGAATATTCAAGAAACGTTTTTACTAAAAAGAGTTTCCTAAAATTGTGAAATATAACAAAAACCAGCCAAACGAGTGTTGACTGGTTTAAGAAGGTCTCATATTTTTTTCCATTGTTCTGCCAGGGTGGGATGCGACTTTTTACGGGTGATCTCCACTAGACCAAGTGGTGTCATATCCACGATCCGGGGATGCTGAGGATCCTGTGCGGTCAGCATTTTCAGGTATTCCAAAAGTTTTTGACGATTTTCCTTTTCTGACATATTAATAAAATCTACAATGATGATACCGGACAGATTCCGCAGACGCAACTGTCTTGCAACCTCTTCTGCCGCTTCGACATTGACCTGATAATAGGTCTCTTCTCCCATCTTCTTAGATTCATTTTTGCCGGAATTGACATCGATGACTGTCATGGCTTCCGTGGGCTCAATGACCAGATATCCGCCGCATTTCAGCCAGACTCTCGTATCCAGTGCCTCATCCATCCCCCTTTCGAGAGAATATAAAAGACGCAGGGAAATGGCAGGATCATCATACAACCGGAGGTTCTTCTGCTGTAAAAGCGGATGACTGCTTTCAGAAAGCTTGTGGAAGATCTCAGGGTCATCCGTAAGGACTTCACTGTATTCCGATGGATCTGCCAACTGTTCCAATGCCTCGTAGATGGCTTCAGAAGGCGCAAGAAGACAGGTAAGGCATACTTTATGGATTGCCTGATTTAAAAGGCTCTGAAGGGCTTCAGATGCGCTCTCAGGGGTGACTCCGTTTTTAACAAGCTGTTGCTTCATCCGGGAAGGATCTGTGGTAACGGAAGCCCGCTTTGTCTTCTGGGCATCTCTGGTGACCATGACCACCAGTTCATCTCCGGCGTTTAAGCTTCCGTCCGGCTGTCTGTTGGTAAGATGTGCCGTACCTGCTTCCCGTAGTGGCAGAAAGCACAGTTCCCCGGGCGCAATCTCCACGAAGCAGGCATCAATGTTTTTCGCCACATTCTGTATTTTCCCCAGGTAGATTCCGCCAAGCTTACTGGCATTCGAACGAAGCACCCGCACAGCGGCAATTCCGCCGGAGTTCACAAGTAATGCCACATTTTTATCCCGAAGCTTCGTAAAGATCATTTTCCCGGTAGTACAGTCAGTGCTCTTACGGATCTCATTGATTTCTTTTTCTCTTGCCGGTCTGCCGCCGGTGAGACTGCGGCTCATTCGGTATCTCCGGAAGCCGCTTTGTAAGCTTCTTCGCTGTCATAACCGATGGCGTCTAAGGGAAGTAGTTCTCCGGCATCGCTTCTTAAATAGGTCTCTTCTCTGTTGACCAAAAGGGCATTCTCAGGGAGGGGGTCTCCATTTTCCGTAAATAATGCCTCCACTACCTGAATGGGCTTGATATTGCCGGCGCTGGATGCATCTACCAACAGATACAGGCTGTTACCATCCACGGCTTTCATCTCGTAGATGCCTTCTTTTAAATTGATTTCCCGGCTGCCTTTTTTGGTCTCCTTGGTGATCAGGATCTCGTCCTTTTTAAGGAAGCGTTCCACAGCAGCTGCCAGATCAAAATGAGGACCTCTGCCCTCCCGGAAGGTTACGGTATATCCGGCGGCAGCCACACTTGCCATGGCATTTCCCGCCTTATCCGGCAGGATCTTCACGGAAGTGATCTCAATGCCGGGTACAGATGCGGCATTGAGCCTTGTTTTCACATCCTCACAGGAAGTCAGGGAATGTACTTCCAGATCCATATATTCTCCGTTACTGGTCAGTCCCACGCTTAAGGGTGCGGCGAAGGACATGATCTGATGCGGGCTGAAGCCTCCGGTGTATGCTACATCCAGCTCCGCTCTGCGGTTGGCTTTCTGGAAAAAGCGCATCACATCCAGATGGCCGATAAAACGTACCGGTCCGTATTTTTTGAATTTAATTCTTAATTTCATAATTTCTGTCAGATTTCTATGCGGTCTTTCTTGAAAGACCTGCAATACCCCTGTCTCTTATACACATCTCCGAGCCCACGAGACCTCTCTACA
>ENA-OZMI01000241-OZMI01000241.1-human-gut-metagenome-genome-assembly--contig:-NODE-241-length-10182-cov-4.109904_pt1 | contig 10182 bp, 8 predicted proteins | sample MGYA00244183_ERZ653801 | MGnify/ENA primary metagenome ERZ653801 (study PRJEB26926, sample SAMN06164433) | human gut metagenome | biome: ENVO:00009003; feature: ENVO:2100002; material: ENVO:00002003... | reverse complement strand
TTTTTCAAGCAGAAGACGGCATACGAGATGTAGAGAGGTCTCGTGGGCTTCGGAGATGTGTATAAGAGACAGTAATTAAATTAAGTTACAAAACAGTAAACGCTATCAAATGTAACAAACATTATTAAGGAGGATTTCATTATGAAGATGAAAAAGTTTTTAGCTCTTTCCACAGCATCTGTCATGGCATTGTCCATGGTCGCATGTGGAAGCACCGACAACGGCGCAGCTGAGAGCACCGCAAGCAACACACCTGCAACAGCAGAGGCTTCCACCGTGGCTGCTACGGAAGCAGACGAGACAACCGGTCTGAATTACGCAGAGCTTACTTTGGGTGAGGATTACACCGACATTACCACGACCATTAAGGTCCTGACTAACCGTACCGACCTGTTAGAGGACGGCGCAGCAGTTCCTTTCCAGACTTACATTGATGCATTCAACGAGATGTATCCCAACATCACTGTTGATATTGAAGGTATCACCGACTATGCAAGTGATACGCTGCTTCGTCTGCAGGGTGGTGACTGGGGCGATGTTATGTTTATCCCCGCAGTTGACAAGGCTGACTTAAGCACATACTTCCTTCCTCTTGGAACTACTACCGAGATGGACGGACAGCTGAACTACTACAACCAGATGTACGAAGGCGTGGTATATGGTATTCCTTACACCGCAGGCGTTAACGGCGGCATCGTATACAACAAGGCAGTATTCGAAGCAGCAGGAATCACAGAGATACCTAAGACTCCCGCAGATTTCATCGCAGCATTAAAGCAGATCAAAGAGTATGACAGCTCTATCGTTCCTTTGTACACCAACTACGCAGCAGGCTGGGCAATGGGCGCCCAGTGGGATCCCGCTATCAGCGGCAGTGCTACCGGAGACAGCACTTATATGAACCAGAAGTTACTGCACACAGCCAATCCTTTTGCTGATCCCGGCGACGGAACAGGCGCTTACAACGTATACAAAGTAATGTACGATGCAGTTGCTGAAGGCCTTACCGAGGAAGACTACTCCACCACGGACTGGGAAGGTTGTAAGGGTATGATCAACAATGGCCAGATCGCATGCATGGTTCTTGGTTCCTGGGCAGTTCCTCAGATGAAGGAAGCCGGCGATCACGGCGATGATATCGCTTATATGCCGTTCCCTATTACCCTGACCAGCGGTAAGCAGGCAGCATCTGTAGGCCCTGACTACAGCTTTGGTATCAATGCTAATACCACCGAAGACAATCAGGCAGCAGCTCTGTGCTTCGTTAAGTTCATGGCAGAAGAATCCGGATTCTCCTATGACTGCGGCGGACTTCCCGTTGCTATCAAGGATACCAGATTACCGGATTTCTATGCAGCATTCAAGGGTATCGACTTTGTAGTGGATGATCCTGCGATCGAAGGCGAAGAGGATCTGTTAAACGAGCTGAACGCTGAAAGTGGTCTTAACATCAACAACAACGGTGAGACCAAGCTGCAGGAGCTGGTAGAGTGTGCAGCAGATGGCTCCAAGACCTACGATGAGATCATCGACGAGTGGAACGAAGAGTGGACTTCCGCACAGGAGAGCTGTGGTGTAGAGATCCAGTAATTAATAGGTAACTAATTTAATCTTCTGAAGTGAGAGGGAACCATTTATCCGGTTCCCTCTTATCTAAGAGAGAAGGGCATGGAGGTATTTCGATGGGTGCAGAGACAATGAAGAAAACAAAAAAAACCTTCAGCATGAAAAAATGGGTAAAGAGCAGGAACGGACAACAGACCATCGTCATACTGTCCTTCATGATCATTCCCCTGCTTTTGCTGTTCGTGTTCACCTATCTTCCTTTTGGAGAGATGGTAAAATTCAGTTTTTATAAAATGAAATATGCTACCCCGGTAGACAAAAGACAGTTTGTAGGATTTCGGAACTACATCGACGTATTTAAAAAGGATGAATGCTTCAGTGCTTTGAAGTTGAGCCTTTATTACATGGCAGGCGCAATGGTGCAGCTGGTACTTGCGTTGTACCTGGCAACGATCCTTAGCTTTAAGACCAAGTTTGGCAATATGTTCAAGGGATTCATGTTCTTCCCTTATCTGATCAGTGGTATTGCCATTGGATTTATTTTCAAATTCTTCTACACCAGAGGATTTGTATTCGATACGGTATTACAGTGGTGTGGATTTAACTTAGAAAGTCTTCCGTTCTGGCTGAAGGACAAGAGCGTTAACAATATCTCTTTGGTGGCTTCCTCGGTATGGCGTTATTACGGCAACAACATGGTACTCTTCATCGGTGCCATCATGTCCGTGGACTCCGAGATGTACGAGGCAGCAGAGCTGGACGGTGCCAATAAATTCCAACAATTTATACATATTATCTTACCCAGCATTAAGACCATCGTTACGCTGAACGTGATCCTGTCCATCACAGGTTCCCTGAGTGCTTTCGATCCTCCTTACGTTATCACCAAGGGTGGCGGCGGAACCGCAACGTATTTCGTATTGATGGATAAGATCGCACATACCAACCAGCAGGTAGGTCTGGCGTCTGCTATGGCGGTGGTACTGTTACTGATCATTTTTGCAGCAACAATTTTACAAAAGCTTTTCTTCAAACTGGTATTTAGAAGCTCCGATGCGGATAATGAAGAATATACCAGAAGAAAACGGCTCAGAAGAGAGAGAAGATGGAAGAAGGAGGCAGTGTAAAATGGCAAAGATGAAAACTAACCACAAACATTACAGCGCAGGCGCTGTCATCTGGATCGTTATTAAGTATTTCAGCCTGGTATTCTTCTCCTTCGTGGCACTTTTACCCATCGTATCCTGCGTCATCACGGCGTTCAAGACCGATGCAGAGTACCAGAGCACCAATGTAATGACCCTGCCGGAAAGCTGGCTGAACTTCCAGAACTTTATTGACGCTTTTAACCGCGCCAACATGGGCAGAGCATATCTGAATTCAGCGATCATCCTGGTATTTGTACTGTTAGGCTCCGTCCTGGTGGGAACACAGCTCGCTTATGTACTGAACCGGTTCAAGTTTCCCGGCAACGGACTGATCCGCAGCCTGTTCCTGTTCGCAACCCTCCTTCCCGGAATTGCCATGCAGGTATCTGTGTACCAGATTATGAGTAACCTTGGATTTATCAATCATCTGTATGGTTATATCATTATGAGTATGGGTACGGATGTTATCTCCATCTACATCTTCATCCAGTTCATGGAAAACATTTCGGTATCGTTGGATGAATCTGCATTTATCGACGGAGCCTCCTATTTTACCATTTACTGGAAGATCATTCTTCCGCTTCTGAAACCCGCTATCGTAACTTCGATGGTGCTTAAGGGAGTAGGCGTATATAACGAGTATTATTGCGCCAGTCTGTATCTGCAGGACAAGAGGACTCTCGGTGTGGTAGCAACCTCCCTGTATACCTTCACCGGACCTCTTGGAAGCAAATACAATCTGATCTGTGCAGGTGTACTGATGTCTCTGTTGCCCGCTTTGATCGTATTCCTGCTCTGTCAGAAACAGATCTACAGTGGAATCACCTCCGGCGCTGTCAAGGGTTAATACAAAGGAGAGTGCGGAACATGATGAACATAGAAACAATGAAAATGCGGGAAGAAATTAAAAACCATCTGACAGAGGGGATCATTCCTTTCTGGAAAGGAATGAGAGATGACGAGTTCGGCGGCTATTACGGCTACCTGGATTATGATCTGAATCTGGATAAAAAGGCAGAAAAGGGCTGTATCCTGAACAGCAGGATCACCTGGTTTTTTTCCAATGCGTATACACTGTTAAAAGACGAAAGTCTGCTTGATGAGGCAAAGCACGGATACGCTTTCCTGAAAGATTATTGTCTGGACAAAGAATACGGCGGAATCTACTGGTCCTTAAATTACGACGGAACACCGAAGGATACCACAAAGCATACGTACAATCAGGCATTCTGCATTTATGCACTATCCTCCTATTATGAGGCAAGTGGTGATACAGAAGCACTGGAACTGGCGAAAAAGCTGTTTACTCTGATTGAGACTACATGTATGGATGAGGTGGGATATCTGGAAGCATTCACCAGAGACTTTAAACCGGAATCCAATGAGAAATTGTCGGAGAACGGTGTCCTGGCAGACAAGACCATGAACACCCTGCTTCATGTATTTGAAGCTTATACGGAGCTGTACCGGATATCCGGCGACGAAAAGGTGCGCAGACGCCTGCTTTGGATCATGGATCTGTTCGCTGAGAAGGTTTACAATCCCGAGCTGCACAGACAGGAAGTGTTCTTTGATAAGCATTACAATACCATTCTGGATCTGCATTCCTACGGTCACGACATCGAGACAGCCTGGCTGATCGACAGAGGCTGTAAGGTACTGGATGATCCGGAACTGACACAGAAGATGTATGTCATCACCAAAGATCTGACTGCGCAGATCTATAAGGTGGCATTCGACGGACACTCTCTGGCAAACGAATGTGACAGAGGTGTCGTGAATGTACATAGAATCTGGTGGGTACAGGCAGAGACTGTGATCGGTTTCTTAAACGGCTACGAAAAAGAACCGGAGAAGACGGAGTACCTGGAAGCTGCTGAGAAGGAATGGGCATTTATCCGGGATCATGTGATTGATAAGAGAGCCGGTTCCGAATGGTTCTGGGAAGTGGATCCGGAAGGCAATCCGTACCCCGGCCGTCCTATCGTGGAGCCTTGGAAGTGCCCTTACCATAACGGCAGAATGTGCATGGAGGTTATGAAGAGATGTTAGAGCGTTATTACATAGAGAAAGAGAAGCAGGAGAAATTGCTTTCCCGTAAAAACATAAAGTCCGATTTCTACAACGGTATTTACGACCGTTATGAATATCCGGTTCTGACCAGAGAACATATTCCACTGACCTGGAGATATGATCTCAACCCCGAGACCAACCCTTATTTCATGGAGCGTCTGGGGATCAATGCGGTCATGAATTCCGGAGCCATTGAATTAAACGGCAAGTATTATCTGGTAGCCCGTATCGAAGGTAACGACAGAAAGTCTTTCTTTGGTGTGGCAGAGAGTGACAACGGTGTCGATGGATTCCGTTTCTGGGATTATCCCATTTTGTTAGATGATACCTGTCCGGAAGAGACCAATGTCTATGACATGCGTCTCACCAAACATGAAGATGGTTACATCTATGGTGTGTTCTGTTCCGAGAGCAAGGATACCTCCGTAAATGATCTGTCCGCAGCAGTAGCGGCTGCAGGCATTGTAAGAACTAAAGACTTAAAGCACTGGGAGAGACTGGAGAATTTAAAGACCCTTCGTTCTCCCCAACAGAGAAATGTAGTGCTGCATCCGGAATTCGTGGATGGCAAATATGCCTTCTACACCAGACCGATGGATGATTTCATCGAGACCGGAAGCGGCGGGGGAATCGGTTTCGGACTGTGCGACGATATTACCCATGCAGTGATCGACGAAGAGCGGATGACCAGTCTGCGGAAATATCACACCATTACCGAAGCAAAAAATGGTGCGGGAGCTACCCCCATCAAAACAGACAGAGGTTGGATACATATCGCACATGGAGTACGTAATACCGCAGCCGGTTTACGTTACGTTATTTATGCTTTTGCCACGGACTTAAAAGACCCGGCAAAAGTGATCGCAGAGCCTTCGGGTCTGCTGATCGGTCCCAGAGGGGAAGAGAGAGTGGGAGATGTTTCAAACGTAGTATTTACCAATGGCGTAATCGCAAATGAGAAGGGGGAAGTCTTTATCTACTATGCATCCAGCGATACCCGCATGCATGTGGCAACGACTACCATAGATAAGCTTGTGGATTATGTATTCCACACCCCTTCCGATCCCGGAAGAAGCGTGGAGTGTGTGGCACAGAGATGTGAACTCATCCGCAGAAATGAAGAGTTCTTAAAACAGGAAGCAAGATAAATAACGCAGAAATGAGGTAACTCGAATGAGCAAAGTTAAGATGATCAGCCCTGCAGTACCTAATGTACCCTGGCAGGATAAACCCGAAGGCCATACCGGAGCACCGGTATGGAGATATAGTGAAAATCCTATCATTGGCAGAAATCCCGTAGAAGGAGTAGCCAGAATCTTCAACAGTGCGGTAATGCCCTATGGCGATGAATTTATTGGCGTGTTCCGCGGGGAACAGGTCAACGGTATTCCCTATATTTATTTAGGACGCAGCAAGGATGCTATCCACTGGGATTTTGATAAGAATAAGATTCAGTTCGTAGATGAAGAAGGCAAGCCTTTTATGCCGATTTACGCATATGATCCCAGACTGGTAAAGGTAGAAGATACCTACTATATCATCTGGTGTCAGGATTTCTATGGCGCAGCCATCGGTATTGCGAAAACCACGGATTTCAAGACATTCACCAGAATCGAGAATCCGTTCCTTCCCTTTAACCGTAACGCCGTACTGTTTCCCAGAAAAGTACACGGTAATTTCATGATGCTGTCCCGCCCTTCCGACAGCGGACATACGCCCTTCGGTGATATTTTCGTCAGTGAGAGCCCGGATATGCTATACTGGGGCAAACACAGACATGTGATGGGAAAATCTTCCGAATGGTGGGAGTCTCTGAAGATCGGTGGAGGAGCAGCTCCCATTGAGACCTCTGAAGGGTGGCTGCTGTTCTATCATGGTGTGAGCGGAACCTGTAATGGTTATGTCTATTCCATCGGTGGAGCAATCCTGGATATTGACAACCCGTCCATCGTAAAATATCGTTGTGAGAACTTCCTGCTGACACCGGAAGAGTGGTATGAGGAGAGAGGATTCGTACCGAATGTATGCTTCCCCTGCGCTACCATTCATGATTCCGAGAGCGGCAGGATCGCCATTTACTATGGCGCAGCAGACAGCTACGTAGGGCTGGCGTTTACGACCATCGATGAAGTGGTTGACTATATCAAAGAACACAGCGTGGTCACAACAAGCGATACAGAAGAAGGCAGAAGATAGAATCGAGGGACCCGCGATGAGCGGGTCCTTTGCGGTTTTGGAGACAGCGTATGATGGAAAGCTATTTAAAATGTGAAGAATGTGCGGGAAATGTTATTGATAAAGAGGCCGGTATCTTAAACCGTGGTAATCTGGGCAGACTGAAAAATTTCCTGAGCCGGGCAGCCCAAGGGGAGAGACTGACGGTGGGATTCATCGGCGGATCAATTACGCAGGGATTCGCAGCGACGGAGCCGGATCAATGCTATGCTGCAAGAACCGTTGCATGGCTTCGGAAAGTGTTCCCCAATACGGAATTCGATTACGTGAATGCGGGAATCGGAGCTACCAATTCCCAGTTCGGTGCGGCGAGAGTACAGGAAGACCTGCTTCCGCGGCTGCCGGATCTGGTATTTGTAGAGTTTTCCGTGAACGATCACAGTACGCCGCATTTCTGCGAGACCTACGAAGGCCTGGTGAGGCAGATTTATGGCAGTGCGAGCGCACCGGCAATGGTGCTGATCCATAATGTCTATTATGATACTGGTAAAAGTGCTGCATACTATCATGCGCAGATCGGGAGACATTATGATCTGCCCTGCATCAGCATGCAGAACAGCATCTATCCCGCTGTGGCGGCAGGAAAACTGCCGGCAGAGAAGATTACGGCAGATTTTCTCCATCCCAATAATCTTGGGCATGAATTCATGGCATCTGTGATCACGAATTTCCTGGAAAAGGTAATCCATGATAAAACGCAAGAGCCGCAGGAAATTTTTCCGGCTCCGCTGACAGAAAATGCCTATGAGCATTGCGTGAGACTACAATATTTTAATTCCACACCGGAGAAGAGCGGTTTTGAAGAAGATATGACACCGCAGAGAGACATCACGGATATTTTCCGTAACGGATGGAGCGCCGGGGAAAAAGGAGCTTATCTGGAGTTCACTTTCCGGGGGACCGGTGCCGCCGTGCAATACCGCCGAGTGAAGGACGGACCTGCACCCATTGCCACGGCAGTGGTCGATGAGAACCCTGAGACGGCGTGCGTGTTGGACGGAACCTTCGATGAGACCTGGGGAGACAAAATGCAGCTGACAACGGTGGCAGAGCACCTGCCCTATGGGGAACATCGGGTACGTGTGGAGATCACGGAGACCCATGCGGAAGACAAGGCAGAGTTCTATCTGGTGTCGGTGATCGTGTCCGGGGTGAGGGAAGAAGGTAACACGAAATGATTGACAGCACCGTAATGTTGAGCTATTAGTATAAATAAAAATGTATCACGGACAGATTCAAAGAAAGCAGGAACAGGAGCATGAATAAAGATATTATATTTTTAAATCCGGTGTGTACCCACAATATCTGGGGCGGCACCCGGCTGAACAGAGAATTCGGTTACCCCATTGAGGGAGATGACATCGGGGAGTGCTGGGGAATCAGCGCTCATCCCAACGGAGACGGCACCGTGGCAAGCGGCGCTTATAAGGGAATGAAGCTGTCCGAGCTGTGGGAGAAGCACCCCGAGCTGTTCGGAAACACGGGAATGGATCGTTTCCCTCTGCTGGTCAAGATCATTGATGCGAAGGACGATCTCAGCATTCAGGTACATCCGGATGATGCGTATGCGAAGGTTCATGAGAACGGATCCCTGGGTAAGACCGAGTGCTGGTTCATCCTGGATTGCAAGGAGAATGCTACGCTGGTAGCCGGACACAATGCGAAGACGAAGGAAGAACTGGAGCGGATGATCCATGAGGGCAGATGGAAGGAATTCATCCGAGAGATTCCCATTAAGCCCGGGGATTTCATCCAGATCGATCCCGGTACCGTGCATGCCATCAAGGGAGGAACTCTTCTCTTAGAGACCCAACAGAGCAGCGATATTACTTATCGTGTGTATGATTACGACAGATTGAGCAACGGCAAGCCCAGACAGCTGCACATCGCACAGAGTATCGATGTGATCACCGTTCCGGCAAAATCCGCAGAGAACAGTGTGGTGCATACCGAGAAGAAGGACGATGCCATTCAGCAGCTGATCCAGTGCCCTTACTACACCGTATACCGCATTGATGTGGAACACCGTGTGGAGACCTGGCAGGATAAGCCCTTTGTTCTCATGAGCGTGGTAGAAGGCGAAGGCACCCTGAATGGTACTCATTTAAAAAAGGGCGATCACCTGATCCTGCCTGATGGCTACGGTAAAGTAGAATTACAGGGCAGGATGCAGATCATCGCATCTACGATCTAAGTTTACAGCAGATAAAAATCCGGTAAATGATAGCTGTCTTCAAAACTGATTTATCTTCAAACTGATTTATTTTCCAAGTACAACAGATAGCTTGATTTCTTTTTCTGTTTCGCTCAGGTCGAGATCACCGCCGTCGGAGACGGTCACGCGCAGCTCATAGAGCACGCCGTCTGTCAGCTCCGTCACATTTGCTCCGGTCTCGTCTGTGAGCGACCACAGTTCAGAGTCAACCTTTTCCAGCTTGCCGTCTGCACCATAGGCGTAGAGCGTCAGATCGGAGGCGTTGCCGGCCAGGTTGTTCATACGGAAGGCTACCATGGTGTTGGGATGCACGTTGCAGATGGTCGCAGTGTTGTGCCAGCTTGCAACCGTACCTTCACCGCCATCCTGCTCAAACTGATCCTGCGAAAGAACATTTCTTGCCACCTGATCAAGATCAACCTCACGGTACGGAAGCTCGGGCAGGTAGACAAAGCGGTCCTGCAGGCGGAGCAGCTCCTTGTAGCCGGTGGGGCAGTAGAGCTTGTTGCCGTCCCGGCCTGCATACATACCGATGGCCATGTTGTTGTAGCCGTAGAGGGAGGCAACGTCCACCGTGAGGACGGTCTTGCCGGTGTCGAAGTCCAGCACGATGTACTGCCACATACCGCTGTCCACATCCTGCACGAAGCCGTAGATGTAGCCGGTGGCGGTGGAGAGCTTCATCATGGAGGTGTCGCTGAGGTCGTCGCGGCACCAGATGCTCTTCATGGCCCAGCCGTCGGCGGTGCGGACGGTGTCCACACGCTCGACGCCGGGCATGATCATGCAGTTGCCCTTGAGCAGCCAGTTCCGGTCATAGATGTTCTCGTAGCTCTGGATGGAGGAATCGCTGTCGGGCTTTGCGAGGTTGGGGCTGCCTGCGCCGAACCAGTTGCAGACGATGGTGCTGACTCTGCCGTCGCCGTGGTCGTAGACGATGGCCGA
>ENA-OZMI01000225-OZMI01000225.1-human-gut-metagenome-genome-assembly--contig:-NODE-225-length-10526-cov-7.962563_pt1 | contig 10526 bp, 6 predicted proteins | sample MGYA00244183_ERZ653801 | MGnify/ENA primary metagenome ERZ653801 (study PRJEB26926, sample SAMN06164433) | human gut metagenome | biome: ENVO:00009003; feature: ENVO:2100002; material: ENVO:00002003... | reverse complement strand
ACAGCAGCTTGCTGCCTTGCCTGCGCAGTCATTTTCTTTTACAGCAGATATAGAGGGCGATTTCCCAGAAACATCTTATCCAGCCGATTTCAAGCTCACATTGAAGCCGGGAGCACAGGTGATGTTCATCAAGAACGACCCGCAGCACCGTTTTTATAATGGTATGATTGGCGAGGTGATAGGGGTTAGGACCGATGAAGACGGCAGCAAGATTACCGTTCGCAGTAAGGATTCGGGCGAGGAGTTTGACCTGGAGAAAATGGAGTGGACCAATGCGAAATATACGCTGAACGAGAAAACCAAGGAGATAGAGGAGACGGTGGAAGGAAAATTCATGCAGTATCCTCTGCGTCTGGCGTGGGCGATAACTATCCACAAGAGTCAGGGACTTACTTTCGAACATGCCATCATCGATGCTTCTCATTCTTTTACCCATGGTCAGACTTATGTGGCACTGAGCCGCTGCAAGACTTTGGAGGGCATGGTGCTCAGTCAACCGCTTTCTCGCGGAGCCATTATCAGCAGTCAGACGGTGGATGCATTCACCAGCCAGCTTGCTGCGCCTAGTCAGGAGCAAATCAGCAGTCTGGAGCTGCAATACATCATTTATTGCATCAGCGAACTCTTCGATTTTTGTTCCATCAGAGCCAGCTATGAGCATCTGATGCGCTGCCTGGTAGAGTTTTTTAATGGTAAATATCCGCGCGTGGTAAGCGAGTATCAGAAGTTGCAGGTGGTGCTGAAGAGTCTGATAGCCGTATCGGATAAATTCCGTGTGCAGTATACGGGTATGCTTGCCCGAAATCCTGATGTAAGACAGGCTGAGCTGCAAGACCGTATTCATAAGGGAGCTATGTATTTTCTTGACAAAATCGGCATTCTGAGTGATTTAATCAGAAAGTCGAATCTTGATACAGACAACAAGGTGGCTAGGAAACAGTTTGAAGACCGCTTCTCTGTTTTTTCAGAGGATGTAAAATTAAAAGAACGGCTTTTGAAGTATGAATGTAGTGCAGAATTCACGGTAACAGATTATCTGAAAAAGAAGGCGCAGTTCTTGCTGTTGGATGCAGATGCCTCATCAGATAGCGGTTCGGGTAGAGAGTCAAGGAGACAGAAGAAACCGAATGAACCGAAGGTGCCGAAAACCCCTACAAGGGAAATCAGTTATAACCTTTATAAGCAGGGAATGACGCTGGAGCAGATAGCTGCAGAGCGGGGGTTAGTCAAGGATACGATTGCAGGTCATCTTGCTTCGTATGTGAAAGAAGGAAAGATTGGACTGCGGGCGCTGATTTCAAGTGCCCATGAAAAGAAAATCCGTGATTTCATGAAGGCTCATCCTGAATTGGAGCATTTTAGCGAAATAAAGGAAGCCCTGGGAGCTGGTATTGATTATTACGAAATCAAACTGCTTCATGATTTGATGGAGGGGGAATAAAGCATTCTTCCACCATATTATAATAATAGCCGTAACTATATTTGCAGTAGTTACGGCTATTTTTTTTTAAATATCTAGAGTTGGCTCACAGCCTTTTCCAGCTGCTGCAAAGCCTGTTTGATAACACTTCTTGGTGCAGCTACATTCAATCGCATGAATCCTTCTCCGCCAGTACCAAACATCTCTCCATCATTCAATGCCAGATGCGCCTTGTCGATGAATAGGTCGAGAAGCGCATCGTGAGAAAGATGCAGATTACGGCAGTTGAGCCATACGAGGAAGGAAGCCTGTGGACGCAAAGGGCGAATGCCCGGAATATGTTCACGGCAGTAATCTTCTACGAACCGGATATTGTCCTCAATATAGGCAAGCATCGCCTTGCGCCATTCTTCTCCCTTGCGGAAGGCTGCGATAGTGGCGATAGGAGCAAAGAGGGTTGGCTCATCCAACTCGTTAGCGCTTAACCATTTGTAAAATCTATTCCGAATATCTTCGTTTGGAATAATGGCGTAGCTACTCACAATTCCAGCTATATTGAAGGTCTTGGAAGGAGCCTGGAAGGTGATGCTGATGTTGCGTGCCTTGTCTGAAACCGAAGCAAACGGGATGTGCTTGTGGCCGAAGAGCGCCATATCCGCGTGAATCTCATCGCTGACAACGAGCAGATGGTGCTCATAGCAGAAGTCGGCAAGCTGCTGCAGGGTTTCTTTGCTCCAGGTAATACCGCCCGGATTATGAGGATTGCAGAGAATGAGAATCTTGCATTTCTCATCGCAAACCTTCTCGAGATTTTCGAAGTCCATCTCGTAATATCCGTCTTCCCTCATCTTCAGCGGATTGAAGACCACCTCTCTGCCATTACCCTCTGGGGTGAGGCGGAATGGGTGATAAACGGGTGGCTGGATGATGACTTTTTCGTCAGGCTGGGTGAAGACATTCACCACGAGTCCGATGCCTTTAACAATACCAGGAATGAATCTTATCCACTCTCGCTTCACATCCCACTGGTGGTGGTCGCGAACCCAGTCGATGATGCTAGGAAGGTAATCTTCCGGTTCCATCGTGTAGCCGAAAAGAGAGTGTTCCAATCGTGCCTTGAGGGCATTTGTAATGAAGGATGGAGTCTCGAAATCCATATCAGCTACCCAGAGTGGCAGCAGATCATCTCGCCCCCAACGAGGCAACAGGGCGCCATGCTTCAGGTCGTCGCTGCCCGAACGGTCTATGACTTTATCGAAATTGTACATTTTACTTTGAGTCTATTAACTATAAACTATCAATTATAAACTATTAACCGCCTGCTTGATGTCTTCGAAGAGATCATCCACATCCTCCAGGCCTACGCTGAGGCGGATAGTGGTGTCTTTCACATCCATCGACTTGCGCATGCTCTCAGAGAAAGCTCCGAAGATGGTGCTTGCCGGATGAATGGCGAGCGAACGGTTGTCGAAGAGGTTGGTGGCGCGATGGATGAGCTTCAGATTGTTCAGAAAACTGAAGCAGGCTTCCTTGCTCTCCAGGTCGATGCAGATCATGGCTCCCGCAGTTTTTCCAAACTGGTGCTGCGCCAACTCGTGATAAGGATTATCCTCCAGACCAACATAGTTTACTAATTTTATCTGAGGCAGAGAGCGCAGTTTCTTGGCAAGCTCCAGGGCATTGCTGCTCTGCACACGATAGCGAGCATCTAGCGTTTCAAGTCCGATGGTTTGCATATAAGCCACCTGTGGAGTCATATAGGCTCCGAAATTGAAGAGCATTTCTCCATAAAGACGCTTGGCGAAATCGCCGTTGTAAGGAGTACCGTAGTCGATGACCAGACCGCCGAGCGAAGTAGCACCGCCGCTTACATATTTAGAGCTGGAAACTACCTCAATATCTACTCCCAGACTCTTAGCTGAGAATTGTGTGAAAGGAATCACGGTAGAATCCACCACCAAAGGTACATTTTTTTCATGTGCCACTTCTGAGATGGCTTTCAGATCGGCAACCTCCAGCTGTGGGTTGGTCAGGATTTCGAGAAATACGCAGCAGGTGTCATCATCAATGGCTTCGCGCACGGCTTCGATATTGGTCAAATCGCGCAAACGCACCTTTACACCAAAACGGCGCAGAGTGGCTACGAGCAGGGCATAAGTATTGCCGAAGAGATGCTTGGATGTAACAATATTTTTGCCTTGTGCTGCCAGCGCCATGAGGGTGTTGCTGATGGCCGCCATTCCTGAGTTGAAGGCGGTGGTATGAGCAGCATCGGTAAGGGCTGCCACACGACGCTCCAGGTTGGTTACCGTAGGGTTCTCTACGCGCGAATAATCTGGAGCCTTGATCTTGTCGGTGAATGCTTCAGCCATGACGGCAGCATTGTCGAATTCGTAGGCAAGGGTGTTATATACTGGCACGCTCAGCGAGTCGTATGCATCGCGGCGCTCATATTCCAAATGAATAGCTTGAGTCTGTTTCTTCATCATTCTGTTATTTTATGTAATATTTTGCGTGCAAAAGTACAAAAAAGAAATCAAATAGACAATAAATCGCATAAAAAAAAAACGAGTTGCGAATGCTTTTTATGCATTGCAACTCGTTGGAGAGGGGTTTAACCCAACAATAACCTACTGGCTCATCCGATTAACTTAAAGATAACATTTGTAAGGCAAAAATGCAGCAAAAAAAGCGAATTGTAACAGAAACATTCGTTTATCTCGAATTTTATTTGTAATTTCGCACCAAAAACAAAAATAAGGATATTTATGAATAAACTGATTCTGAAAACAACAAAAAGTGGACTGCTGGCAGCTGCCCTGATGGCTTCAATCTCTGCCAGTGCCGAAACTATAGAGGTGAAAACGCTGAAATATGCAGGCCCCTATGCCGTAGCACAGCCTTGGATGGCTGACAGTGTGAACATCAAGGGCGAAGCGTTCGACCTTAAGCAGTTGCTCGATTCGCCGCTGTCTTTCACCTTATTAAATAAGGGTAAGGAGGTGAGTGCAGCCCAACTCCTTGCCGACAAGCAGGATGCGCTCCATCTGGCTTCTTTCTGCGTTTCTAACACCCAGCGCACCAAAGCAACCATCGCGGTAGAAGGATTGGAGCAATACCGCCTGTTTGTAGATGGCGAACAGGTAGCGGTGAACGGCGAAAAGGCTGAAACCATCCTGACTCCTTCGCAGCATACGGTTGTCATCAAATATCTTACCCGGAAGAATGCATCTTCTGATAAGAAATCTATCAAGTTGACCGTAACCGCAGCCAACGGCGCTCCGCTTTCTGTAGGCGATGCGGCAGCTAAGCGTGCCTATAACATCTATGATGTGATTTGTGCGCCCAACTATCCGAGTGTTTCTATCTCACCAAACGGAAAGTTTATCGTAGTTCGGAAAACCTGGGTCGATAGAAAAGGTAATAACCATAGCATTAGCGAATTGCGCAACTCTCAGACTAACAGAGTGATGGCTACATTTGAGGAGAACGTAAAATGGATGCCTGCAAGCAATAAACTGTATTTCACGCAGAAGGCGAGCGACAGCAGTATTGCCGGAGAAGAAAAGCAGGATGGCACATTGCAGCTCATCACCATCAATCCGCTGACGATGGAGCGCGAAGTGTTGGCTGCCAATATTCCAGACGGATGGTTCCAGTTTACTCCCGATGAGAAGACGCTTATCTACACTCTTTATACCGAGGGCAGAAAGAAAGATGCGCAGGTGTATGATGTGAAGGAGCCTGATGACCGTCAACCAGGATGGCGAAGCCGTAGCTATCTTGCCAAGTTTGATTTGGCGTCGGGTGTTCTCCAGCCGCTCACTTTCGGCTATCACAACGTCTATCTCAACGATATTTCTGCAGATTCCCGCTATCTGCTCATCGGTAAGAGCGAGGAGCGCCTTACCAAGCGTCCTACTACTCTAAATTCCTACTATCGTCTCAATCTCAATGATATGAGTGTAGAGACTTTGATAGAAAAGGGCGAATTTCTGAACAGCGCCCAGTTCTCGCCGGATGGCAAGAGCATTCTCGTGAGCGCTTCGCCGGAAGCTTTCAACGGCATAGGAAAGAATGTGGAAGAAGGACAGACACCTAGCATGATTGACACCCAGCTCTATCTGATGACCTTGTCGGATAAGAAGGTTCGTCCGCTGACCAGGGATTTCAATCCGAATGTGCAGAGTGTGAATTGGAGTAAGGCAGATGGCAACATCTACTTCACGGCAGAAGATAAGGATTGCGTGCATCTCTTCCAGCTTAATCCGAAATCGGGTAAGTTTACGCTTCTCAAGACTCCTGAAGAGTACATCAAGAGTTTCTCGCTTGCATCTTCTGCAGCAGAAATGGCTTTCTCCGGTCAGAGTGCATCAAATGCCGACCGACTCTATAAGATGAATACGAAGGCGCTGAAATCGCAATTGGTTGACGATTTGAGTGCGCGCGAACTGAAGGATGTTGAACTGGGCGAATGCAAGGCTTGGAATTTTGTCAATTCAAGGGGCGACACCCTTTGCTGCCGTTACTATCTGCCACCTCATTTTGATGCTGCCAAGAAGTATCCGATGATAGTGAACTATTATGGCGGATGCAGTCCTACGAGCCGCATGTTCCAGAGCCGTTATCCTCATCATGTTTATGCAGCGATGGGCTATGTAGTGCTGGTTGTGAATCCCAGTGGAGCCACCGGATTCGGTCAGAAATTCTCTGCCCGCCATGTAGATACGGCAGGCGAGGGAGTGGCTGAAGACATCATCTCCAGCACCCAGGCTTTCTGCGATGAGCATGCTTTCGTAAACCGCAAGAAGATTGGCTGCATCGGCGCAAGCTACGGCGGATTCATGACTCAGTATCTTCAGACCAAGACCGACCTCTTTGCAGCCGCCATCTCGCATGCAGGCATCAGCGACCACACTAGCTATTGGGGTGAGGGCTATTGGGGCTACAGCTACAGCGAAGTTTCTATGGCGAACGAATATCCTTGGACCAACAAGCATCTCTTTGTAGGTCAGAGTCCACTCTATAATGCCGACAAGATTCATACTCCGCTGCTGTTTGTTCACGGCACGGCTGATAATAATGTGCCTGTGGGCGAGAGTATCCAGCTCTATACAGCGCTGAAACTCCTTGGCCGTCCTACGGCGATGGTATTGGTAGATGGTCAGGATCATCACATCATCGACTACGAGAAGCGACTGAAATGGCAGAACACCATCTTTGCCTGGTTTGCCAAATGGTTGCAGGATGATGCTTCCTGGTGGACGGAAATGTATGGTGATGAAAAGATGTAGTTGAAGTTTCGGCAGAAATGCCAGCTTCAGTCTCTATCAAAATAAGAAAAGAGATTATGTTCCTGTAAGTCGGGAATATAATCTCTTTTCTTTTATATGTTTATTTCTTGCAGTTTAGCGTGATAAGCAGAGAAATCATGGCGAAGGCGATTCCTACGATGCAGACACCTAGCCAGTCGGCTTGCGTCCAGACGTATCCGGCACAGAAAGTGCCTAGCGAACCACCGATGAAATAGCTGGTCATGAAAATGGTGTTGGCGCGGTTGGAAGCCTGCGGAATCTCCTGCAGACAACCACTCTGATTGCTGAGCTGCTGACATTGCAGACCGATGTCAACCAGGATGATGGCTGCGATGAGTCCGGCGTAAGTGTTGCCGAAAAGCAAGGCTATTGCCCAGGCGATGATCTGCATTCCTGCTCCGAACAGATTGAATTTTCGAATGCCAAACCTAGGAACCAGTTTTCCCACACCACTGGCAGCAACGGCTCCCATGATTCCGCAAAGTCCGAGCATTCCTACCATATCACTTCCTGCGCTGAAAGGTGGCTGCGCCAGATGGAACGCCAGACAAGACCATATTGCCATCATACTGCCGAACCCGAAGGCTGCACGGGTGGAATAGATGCGGATAGAAGGATGGAAAAAGAAAATTTCTGCTATCGTGGTCATCAGCCCTCTGTAGGTTCCTACATAGTTGCGCTTCATTTCAGGCATCATCAGCAGCATGATTCCCATGCAAAACACCATCACGAAAGCAGCTATGATAAACATCTCCCGCCATCCCAGCCATTCGCCGATGTAACCGCTGATGACTCGTGAGGCGAGAATGCCCGTCAGCAGTCCGGAGAGTACAATGCCCATATTCCTGCTCTTGTTCTTGGGCTCCGAAAACTGTCCGGCTATCGGAATGAAGAACTGCGGAATCACCGAACAGGCGCCAATCAGCAGTGAAGCTCCCCAGAGCATCCAAACGTTTTGCGCTGCAGCCATCACGATTGCCATCAATGCTGCAATGGTCATATTGACAAGGATGAGTTTCTTGCGCGAAAGCATGTCGCCCAAGGGGATGAGGAAGAATAAGCCCAGCGCATAACCTATCTGGGTAATGACGGTGATGAGGTTAGCCTTCTGCTCGGTAATATCTAGGTCGTGGCGGATGAGTTCGAGAAGTGGCTGATTGTAGTAGCAGTTGGCTACGGTGAGTCCTGCGACGATAGCCATCATCAGGAGAATGCTGCGGGGAATGCCCTGATTTTCTTTTAGCTGTATCATTTTCTGTCTGTTTGTTTCTTTGTTTTGAGTGCAAAGTTACGAAAAATTCTCGGCAATCAAAGTTTTTGGGGACGATTTCTTGGGAAAATCTTCTCTCTCATGCAGAAAATCTTCTTTCTCATGCAGAAAAAGTTTCTGTTCTTTCCCTCTCGCGCGTACCTTATTATATGTATATAGTGCTGCTCTGAAGAGGTGTTGGCGCGCACCCTTGTTACGCTAAAAACACCGAAAAGTGTTAAAATTAGGCTGTTTCCGAGCACATTAAAAACTTTAACCTTTGTTAGCACTTTGTAAGTAGTTGATTTTTAGCGATTTGTAATTTTGTTACAAAATCACCTAAAAAAAAATCGCAAAAAAAAGAACAACGTATCAAAAAAATGCTTACCTTTGCACCGTTCAAAAGAACAAATGATTGTTTTACAGATTTTAAAAAAGCAAAGAAAATGAAGAAATTAGTTTTTATGTTCGTAGCTATCGCAGCTATCTCTTTCGCATCATGTGGTAACAAAACAGCTCAGAACACAGCTTCTGCTGATTCTGACACAGCTCAGGTAGATACAACTGCTGCTGACACTGCTGCTGCTGATACAGCTGCTGCTGATTCTGCTAAGTAATTTGAAATTACTTGCGAACGAAAAATGAGAGAAACAACCGCTGGACTTCGGTCTAGCGGCTTTTTCGTTTTATAGAGACTATGTTTCATTTTTTTAGGTTACCTTTTAGAATATTAGAAAAGATAATTTATGATAGATTCAAGTGCCTTCCAAGGTAAAAAGGCAGCTTACTATACGCTAGGCTGCAAACTCAACTTCTCTGAAACTTCCACTTTTGGCAAAATGCTCGAAGATATGGGCGTCATTACTGCTAAAAAGGGGGAGAAAGCTGATATTTGTCTGATTAACACCTGCTCGGTAACAGAAGTTGCCGATCATAAATGCCGTCAGGCTATCCACCGGATGGTGAGAAACAATCCGGGTGCATTGGTTATCGTGACGGGCTGTTATGCGCAGCTCGAATCTGAGAATGTCAGCAAGATAGAGGGTGTAGACCTCGTGTTGGGTGCTAACGAGAAGGCACACTTGATTCAATATCTCAGCGATGCATGGGCGCAGAAATTTGCCCAGGAAAACGGATTGACTGCTCAGGCCCCTCAGAACGGCGATGCGGTAACTCCTCAGAACGTCGATACGGAAAGTTCTCAGAACGTCGATGCTGCGGCTCTTCATCAGCATTATAGCGTGAAGACGAAGGAAATCAAGACCTTCCAGCCTTCTTGCTCGCGTGGCAACCGTACCCGTTATTTCCTGAAGGTGCAGGACGGCTGCAATTATTATTGCACCTATTGCACCATTCCATTTGCCCGAGGCAATTCGCGCAACCCGAGCATCCAGTCGCTTGTGGCTCAATGTGAGCAGGCAGCTGCTGAAGGCGGTAAGGAAATCGTCATTACCGGTGTGAATATCGGTGATTTCGGTCAGACTACCCACGAGCGATTCATCGACCTTGTCAAGGCGATGGATCAGGTAGAAGGAATCAAGCGTTACCGCATCTCGAGTCTGGAGCCTGATCTCTGTGATGATGATCTCATAGAGTATTGTGCCCAGAGCCGTGCTTTTATGCCTCATTTCCATATTCCTCTGCAGAGTGGAAGCGATGAGGTGCTCAAGCTAATGCACCGTCGTTACGACAAGGCGCTCTTCGCCCACAAGGTGAACCTTATCAAGGAGAAAATGCCTGATGCGTTTATCGGTGTCGATGTGATGGTGGGCTGTCGCGGCGAAACTCCGGAGTGTTTTGAAGAATGCTATGAGTTCCTGAAGAGTCTGCCTGTTACCCAGCTTCATGTCTTCCCTTATTCTGAGCGTCCGGGCACGGCTGCCTTGAAGATTCCGTATGTGGTTGACGAGAAGGAGAAGAAGAAGCGCTCCAAGCGACTGTTGGAGTTGAGCGATCAGAAGACGCAGGAATTCTATGCCCAATACATCGGTACTGAGGCTGAGGTTCTCTTCGAAAAGGCGCCAAGAGGCAAGGCAATGCATGGATTCACCAAGAACTATATCCGCGTAGAACTTTCGCCGGCTCTCGCCAAGGAAGAATACGACAACCAGCTTATCAAGGTTCGCCTGGGTGATTTTAATCACAATAAGACGGCGCTGAAGGGAGAGCTTCTTTAGTTTATAGTTAATAGGGCTAAGTAAAAAGGGTTAATCGTAAAGTTCAAAGTCCAATGTATTACAACGATTTTGGAACATGGATCCGGAAGCAGTTTCCTGATTTCCGTGTTCAGAAGATTTCGATAGACGCGGGATTCTCCTGTCCTAACAGAGATGGAAGGATTTCGAGTGGCGGATGTACGTATTGCGACAACCGCACCTTCAATCCGAGCTATTGCGACCGGAAAAAGTCGATTACTGAACAGCTGGAGGAGGGAAAGGCTTTCTTCAGCAGGAAGTATCCTGATATGAAATATCTGGCTTATTTCCAGGCTTATACCAATACATACGCCAGGGTGGAGCAACTGAGGCAGATGTATGAAGAG
>ENA-OZMI01000218-OZMI01000218.1-human-gut-metagenome-genome-assembly--contig:-NODE-218-length-10682-cov-5.966783_pt1 | contig 10682 bp, 9 predicted proteins | sample MGYA00244183_ERZ653801 | MGnify/ENA primary metagenome ERZ653801 (study PRJEB26926, sample SAMN06164433) | human gut metagenome | biome: ENVO:00009003; feature: ENVO:2100002; material: ENVO:00002003... | reverse complement strand
TTGCCGATGGTGGTGGTCTTGCCCGCGCCGTTGACGCCGACGACCATCACCACGTAGGGTTCGCCCTGCCTGGCGTCGAGCCCGAAATGCTTCTCCGAGCCGTGCGACTCCTCCATCAGCGACATGACCTCCTCGCGCAGGATGGACTGGAGCTCGGACGTATTCATGTATTTGTCGCGCGCCACACGCTCTTCGATGCGCCGGATAATCTTCACCGTGGTTTCCACGCCCACGTCCGACGTAATCAGCACCTCCTCCACGTCGTCCAGCAGGTCGGCATCGACCGTCGAGCGGCCTGCTACGGCACGGGCGAGTTTCGAGAAGATTCCGGTCTTGGTCTTTTCGAGCCCCGCGTTAAGCTCTTCCTGCTGCTGTTGCCGGCTCTCCGGAATGTCCGCTGCGGCGCTATCCTGTTTCTTTTTGAAAATATCGAAAAATCCCATACTTATATTTATATATCCTGACAAAGATAATAAGAAAGTTTGGAAAAAAACGTTATATTTGCGCTATATACATTTCCTGCAATGATGAAAAAAACGATCCTGCTGCTGTTGGCAGCGTTTTGCGGCGTACTGACTGTCGCAGCCCAAGACCTGATAATCAAGGCTGACGCCTCGAAGGTCGAAGCGAAAGTGACGGAGATAACCCCCGAGTCCGTTCGTTACAAGCGTTTCTCCAATCCCGACGGCCCGACTTACGTCCTGCCCGTGTCGGAAATCAGCTATATCCAATATGCAAACGGCGAGAAGGAGTATTTCAAGGCTGCCGCGAGCATTCCTGCAACACCGTTGACCCCGGCCATCCCGGCCGAGGAGCCCGCTAAGGTTTCCGCCGCTCCCGCCGCTCCCGCTGCGGCCGAGGCGCCTGCCGCCAGCCCTGCCGGTGGGGTGAAGTATGTGGTCAAGGAGTACGAGATCGGCGAATTCTATAACCAGGACGGGATCAAGGGCGTCGTGTGTATGCTCTCCGACGACCGCCAGCACGGGCTGGTAATCTCGCTCGATGAGATTTACCTGCACTGGAGCGAGTTCCGCAAGCCCGACCTGCGCGTCATCGGTACGGACAACCGTTCCGACGGCAGTGTGAACATGGAGAAAGTTGCGGCCTACATCGCCGAGAACAACCTTTCGTGGGACGATTTCCCGGCATTCAAGTGGTGCCGCGAGAAGGGTGAGGGCTGGTACCTTCCGTCGATCGACGAACTGCTGAACATCGGCCATAATTACAGCGGCGGGACGCGTGTGCAGTCCAGCCGCCAGGCCCGTAACCGGTTCAACAACGCCCTCAAGAATAACGGCGGCAAGCGTATGGATCGGCTGGTCTACTATTTCTCCTCGACCGAGAAGGACGAGAAGTCGGCCTTTACGTCGCATATGGGTATCGAACCTCCCTATGTCGTCGAAATTCCCAAGTATAACAATTTTCTGGTGCGCGCGGTACACAAGTTCTGATTCGCCGGGAGAGAGCCGGAGAAATACAAAGGGCATCCGATCGGATGCCCTTTGTATTTAAGATTAGCTCTTAAAATACTTATTTCTTCTCTTCGAAGAATTCCTTGACCTGGTCGTTGGGAATGATGCCTTCCTTGAACATGTAAGCACCGGTCTTGTCCGACTTGACCATCTTGATGCACTTCGTAAAGTTCTTACCCGTGCCGGTTTTCAGTGTTGCGACTACTTTCTTTGCCATAGAGCTTCAAAACTATTTAATTTCACGGTGAACGGTGACCTTCTTCAAGAACGGATTGTACTTTTTACGCTCCAGACGGTCGGGGGTGTTCTTTTTGTTTTTCGTCGTGATGTAACGGGACATTCCCGGAACTCCGCTCTGTTTCTGTTCGGTGCATTCGAGAATGACCTGAACCCTGTTGCCTTTCTTTGCCATTTGTTACTTCGGTGTTTTAGTAAACGGACTTGGGTGCGGCAGCCTCGCGCAGTGCTACTGCAAGACCCTTCTTGTTGATTGTTTTCATTCCGGCTGCCGACACCTTCAGGGTGATCCAGCGGCCTTCCTGCTCGGACCAGAAACGCTTGGTTTTCAGATTGGGGCTGAATTTGCGTTTGGTCTTGTGGTGCGAGTGCGAGACGTTGTTGCCCACGATCGCTACCTTGCCTGTGATTTCGCAAACTTTCATTGTTGTTTTCGCTAAATTTGTTCGTTATTCCCGTAAGGGAGTGCAAATATAAGGAAAAAATGAGAATTAAAGATTAATAATCCACATTAATTTTCCGGTGCGTGGTCTATTGTATTGGTTTTTAGTGTTTAACGTAACGGTATCGAAAGTGCGAAACGTGCCCCTCCGCTGTAATTTGTGTCGAGTTTTATCGTGCCGCCCAGGGCCGAGGCGATCAGCCGGCACACGGTCAGCCCGAGCCCGAGCCCTTGCGAGAAGGTGTCGAGCTTGACGAAGCGTCCGAAAATATGCTCGGCCTCGCAAGCCGGGATGCCGGGCCCCGAGTCGGTTACCGTGAATGTGATGCGGCGGTTGCCGCCGTCCAGCGTATATGCGAGCGTGATTTCTCCGTCGGCCGCGAAATGTACGGCATTGCGCAGCATTTCGGTGATGGCTTTGGATATCAGCATGCACGAAGTGTGCAGGTGGAATTTCTCGCGTGCCGGGACAAAACGGATACTCACCGCCCGGGAACTGGACTGTGAGACCTTCTGAATACACTCCTGGCAGCATTCGTTGATGTCGGTCGGGCTCATGGCCGGCGGGGTTTCCGACGATTCGAGTCCGGCGATGTAGAGCACGTCGTCCACGAGTTTTTGGAGATAGCCGCTGTTTTCCTGGATGATGCCGATATAGGATTGCCGTTCGGCGGCATCGGCATCGTCCGAGGCTGCGGCCAGCTCCGCAAACCCGACGATGGAGTTGAGCGGCGTATTGATTTCGTGTGTGATGTTGCGGATGAAGATGCCCTTCATCCGGTTGCTCTCTTCGGCGGCCCGCTTCGCGCGGGCGAGGTGGCGGTTCATGCGGAGCATCACCGCGATGAAGACGGCGGCCAGCAGGAGGATGCACGCCAGGCCGATGGTGCCCAATTGGGTGCGGTGCAGGCGCTCTTCCTGCGCCTGCTGGTGCAGTTCGGCCTTTTCCACGTTCAGCCGGTTGACGTCGAGCAGCGTGGCGAATTCCCCGAGCGTCTTTTCGTTGTCGTCGTTGACCCGCTTGTGATACAGGTCGATGAAGTGCTGCAAGTCCTCATAGGCGGGCCCGAAGTTGCCGAGTGCTGCGTAGGCGTCCGCGCGGGTTTTGTAAATATAGTAGAAATACGATTCCGCGTAGCCTTCGTTCCCGAACAGTCCGATCAGTCTCTCGATCGTTGCGAGTGCCTTGGTGTATTCGTGCGAGGATTTGTAGATCGCCAGCTGGATTTCGGTCAGGTTGATATCGGTGAGGTAACCGCCGTGTCCGGCCTTGATCTCTTCGAACAGGGCTTTGGCCTTGGCGATCTGGTCGGTCTGGAGAAGTAGGAGCACTTCCTTTATTTTCAGCGACCAGATATACTCAGGCAGGGGGATGCAGGCCTTCCCCTTTTCGATCGCCTCTGCGGCTTCGGGATAGCGTCGCAGATCCATCAGCATGGTCGCGAGTTCCGAATAGAGGTTCGAGAGCTGGAATTTGTCGAGCCCGTTCTGGATCATGAAGTCGATTGCCTTGCGGTAGTATTCCACCGATGCCTCTTTCAGCCCCCGTGTGCGGTAGATGTGCCCGAGTTGTTTGTATGCATCGGCGGTTGCGGGCTTGTAGTTGTCCTTTTCGGCCTGCGACATATACTGCTCCAGCTCGTATTGGGCGAGCGTGTATTGCGCCTGCTTGGTATAATAGAGGATCAGCCGCGACCATGTGAAGTAATAATATTTGAGCTGGTTGTGCTTGCGGGCGAAATCCTGCACGCGAGGAATCCATGCCTTGAGCGAGTCGAGGTCGTTGTTGAAATAGTAATGGTCGGCTTTCATGCTCAGCGCAACGGCCTGCATCCGGATGTCGTGCTTCTCGCCCGAGAGCCGGAACAACGTGTCCGCCTTGCTGAGGACGGCCGTGTCGCGTATGTTGTTGTTACACCAGCGGTAATAGGCGTAAAGCGTACTGTCAACTTGTTGGTGGCTTTCGTTTTCAGCATGGGCCGTAACGAGGAGCATACCGAACAACACCGACAGGAATAAGGTTCTTTTCATTTTGCATCGGGCTGAATTGATGCAAAAATAAGCTAAATTGTTTAGAAAAGCAAGGGAACAGCCGATGAATTGAAACTATTTGTCCGGTTGTGCGGCGAGCAACTCCTCTTCGAGCAGTTCGATGGCGGCCGTTCCCGCTTTGCGGATGATCTGCGTGCGGTCGCCTTTGGCGTGGATCAGCCGGGCCGTGGTGCGCAGCGGCGAACTGACGGCGATCCATACCGAACCGACCGGGTATTCGGGGGTGCCGCCCGTGGGGCCTGCGATCCCAGTCGTGGCGATGGCATAGTGCGCATTTGCCAGATGGCGGACGCCTTCGGCCATCTGGCGTACGACCTGTTCGCTGACGGCGCCGTAGCGGGCTATCGTATCGCAGCAGATGTTTACGAAGTTCTGCTTGGCATCGAGGCTGTAAGTCACTACGCCGCATTTGAAATAGGCCGAGGCGCCCGGCATGGCCGTGAAGCGTGCGGCGATGGTACCGCCCGTGCAGCTTTCTGCCGTGGCAAGGGTCTGGATGCGGTCGGTCAGGAGTCTGTGCACCCGCTCCTCGGGCTGCTGACGCATACAGGAGGTGAGGACGAGGAGTGCACCGATGGTTGAGGCAAGTATTCTATACATGGGGCGAATGTATTATTTCCCGTTGAGTTCATCGCGCAGCAGGCTGATGGCGAAGGCGCTGGCCCGGTCGATGATCTGTCCGCGGTCGGAACCGCACTGTTTGAGGATTGCGGTCGTCCGGTGCGGGGTCGCCACGGCGATCCATACCGTGCCGACAGGCTTTTCGGCGGAGCCGCCCGCGGGGCCTGCGATGCCGGTGGTCGCTATGGCGCAGTCGGCGCCCGAGATCCGCCGTGCCCCTTCGGCCATCCGGCGTGCGACCTCTTCGCTGACGGCGCCGTGGCGGGCGATGACCTCCGGGGCTACGCCCAGGATGTCGTGTTTCGAGGCGTTGCTGTACGAAACTACGCCGCAGAGGAAATAGGCCGAAGCGCCCGGCATGGCCGTGAAACGCGCCGCGATGCTGCCTCCGGTACAGCTTTCGGCCGTGGCGAGGGTCAGCCCGCGCTCGGTGAGCAGCTTGTGCACCAGTTCCTGCATGGTGGCCGTTTCGTACCCGATGATGTTGTGGGGGATGATTTTCCGCAGTGCCTCGAATTGCCGTTCGATCTCCTTCGAGACGCTTTCGCCCTCGACCTCATAGGCCGACAGGCGCAGCCGTACGGCGCCCGGATTGGGCAGGTAGGCCAGTTTCAGGTAGGATGGCAGGGCGTTTTCCCATGCTTCGATCTTCGCGGCGAGCATTGACTCGGGCAGCCCGGCCGTGATCATCGTGCGGTGCACGATCTGGCGCAGTTCGAAATGCGCTTTCAGGCGCGGCATCACTTCGTCCTGCATCAGGTGTTCCATCTCGTAGGGGACACCGGGCAGCGAGACCACCACCTTGCCGTTGCGTTCGAACCACATGCCCGGAGCCGTGCCGTGGGCGTTGAACAGCACCGTGCAGCAGGCCGGAACCATCGCCTGCCCGCGGTTGAGTTCGTTGAACTCGATGCCGCGCCCTTCGAGCATGCGTTTCACATGGTCTGCGACCCGCTGGTCGGGCACCAGTTCGCAGCCGAACATTCCGGCCAGGGTCTTTTGGGTGATGTCGTCCTTGGTGGGGCCGAGCCCCCCGGTGATGACGACGACGTTGGAATCCCCCAGGGCGCGTTCCACGCTCCGGACGATCTGTGTGCTGTCGTCGCCGATCGAAACTTTCTCGTGTACGACGATGCCGGCGGCGTTGAGGTGCTTGGCGATGGATACGGAGTTCGTATCCACGATCTGGCCGATGAGGATTTCATCGCCGATGGTGATGATCGTTGCTTTCATGGCAATATCTGAGGCTCAGGATGCGGGCTGTTTCTTGCGGGTGTCCGGTTCGTTATCCGCAGGTCGTGCCGGGCCGTTCTGTGTTTCCGGTGACGGGTTCGGCACCGATTCTGCAGGTGCGGCGGCCTGCGTTTGGGCTGCCGCGGCGGTTTCCGTTCCGGGTGCGGCCTTCCCGGCTTCCGGTGCCTGTGCGCCTGAAGCCGTCGCTGCTGCGGCTTTTGCCTCAGCGGCCTGAGCAGCAGCCCGGGCCTCTTCTTCGGCTCTCGCTTCCGCGGCTGCCTTGGCGGCTGCGGCCGCTTCGGCATCGGCGATCAGCGAACGGCAGATTTCGCCGACCAGCCCCGGCCCTTCGTAGATGTAACCGGTGTAGAGTTGCAGGAGGTCTGCGCCTGCGTCGAGCATCGCCTTGGCATCGGCGGGGCTCATGATGCCGCCCACACCGATGATCGGAAAGTTGCCGCCCGAACGGGTGTGGATGCGCCGCACGACCTCTACGGCCCGTTGGGCGAGCGGTGCGCCGCTCAGGCGGCCGCTGCCGATCTTGTCGAGCGCCATGTGGCTCGTATGCAGCCCTTCGCGGCGGTGGGTGCCGTTGGTGGCCACGATGCCGTCGAGCGGCGTTTCGAGCAGGATGTCGCTGATTTCGTCGATGACTTCGTCCGACATGTCGGGCGACACTTTGAGCATGATCGGCCGGTACTGGTTTTGCCCGCGGCGGAAGTCGAACAGCGGATCGAGTATCTGGAGTATGTGCGTGCGCGTATGGGTGGTACCTTCGCGGCAGGAGTTGTCGCAGCTGATGTTCACCGTGAAATAGTCCGCATACTGGTAGAGGTTGCGGAAGAGCCGGAGGTAATCCGCGGCCGCATTTTCGGGGGGCGTCACGGTGTTCTTGCCGATGTTGCAGCCCACGATGAACCCTTCGTGCGGGCGGCGCAGGTGGCAGATCGTCTTGTCCAGGCCGCGGTTGGAGAGCCCGATGCGGTTGATGATGGCGCGGTCTTTGGGCAGCCGGAACACGCGCGGGCGCGGGTTGCCTGCCTGCGGGCGCGGGGTGACGGTGCCTATCTCGATGAACCCGAACCCGAGCGCCGCCAGTTCACGGTAGGCCTCGCCGTTGCGGTCGAAGCCCGCGGCCAGGCCGATGGGATTGGCGAATTTTACACCGAAGACCTCGCGTTCGAGCGCCGGGTGCCGTACGGTGTAACATTTGCGCAGGAGCCACCGGCCGCCGGGTATGAGCCCGATGATGCGCAACAACAGAAGCGCCACATGGTGTGCCCGCTCGATGGTAAGCGAGAAAAGGATGGGCTTTATGATTCTCCGGTACATTTTCTTAAGGGCATTGTCCGTGGCCGCAAAGGTACTAAAAAAGAATTGATTTCGCTAAAAGTATTCCCTGCGGTAGCGGTAGTGGTCGCGCATAGCCTCGAAATCGGCGGGCCGCGCCTTGAGGCGGCAGCTTTCGGCTTCGATGTCATAGGCGTCGCCGATGGTCGTGCAAAGCTCCTGCCACGGGATCGGCCGCGGGACGGAGGGGGCGGCTTCGGAGGGGTACCAGCCCCGGAGCGGGAGGCCGAAGAAGCCGGCCAGCGTGGCGACGGACATGGCCGTGGCCGTGGCTTTGCCCTGCTCGGAGTAGCCGGCGACGTGGGGCGTGGCGAGCAGCGTGCGGTCGAGCAACTGCGGGTCGAGGCGCGGTTCGTGTTCCCAGACGTCGAGCACACAGGGATGGCCGCTCCGCAGCAATGCGTCGCCGTCGACCACTTCGCCGCGCGAGGAGTTCATCACTACGGCGCCCGGTTTCAGGCGGGCGAGCAGCCCCTCGCCGGCCATGTGCCGCGTCGAGGCGTCGAGCGGCGTGTGGAAGGTGAGCAGGTCGGCTTCGCGTGCGACCTCTTCCAGCGGCAGGAACCCGCAATGCTCGCGCTCTTCGCGCGGCGGGTCGCAGCAGACGACGCGGAAGCCCCACAGGCTGGCGTATTCCCGGATGAGGGAACCCACATGCCCGACGCCCACGATGCCCAGCGTCCGCTGTGCGGGCTCCCACCCCTGTGTACGGGCGAGGTGGGCCAGTACGGCGCCCGCCCATTGCAGTACGCCGCGGGCGTTGCAGCCTGCTGCCGTGGCGACCCGTATGCCGTGCGCCGCGCACCACGCCGTGTCGATGTGGTCGAACCCGATGGTGGCCGTGGCGATCAGACGGACGCGCGAACCGGCGAGCAGGCGCCCGTCGCAACGGGTGCGGGTGCGGATGACCAGGGCGTCGGCATCGCGCACGTCCTCCGCGGCGATCCGGCTGCCAGGCAGGTAGCGTACCTCGGCCCACGGCTCGAGAACCCCCTGCAAAAAAGGGATGGCACTGTCTGCGACGATTTTCATGGATAGTTGCTTTTTCCTGATTTCTTTTCTTTCCGGAAACAAATATAGGGAAAAATTAAATTTTTTGTACCTTTGTCATTTAAAATGAACATTTTCATTAAGCGGGGGCAGAGGTTGCAAGCATACTATCTGTGCCGGGCGCGGAAAATGGAGAATGAAATTCAACCGTATGGAACTAAACGCCTTCGATCCCGACGGGGTCGGTGTGGATAACGGAACCTATTTCGGGCTTCCTTTCGAGCCGGGAACGGCAGAACTGGTGCTGGTTTCGGCTCCGTGGGACGTGACGGTGTCGTACGGCGCCGGGACGGCCCATGCGCCCGATGCCGTGATAGAAGCCTCGACGCAGCTCGACTTCCATGAGCCGCTGGCTCCCGGCGTGTGGCGCCGCGGTATCGCCACGGCCGATGTGGACTATGCGTTGCTGGAGGAGTCGCAACGCTTGCGCAGCGATGCGGAGAAGGTGATTGCCCATCTCGAAGGCGGGGGAAGTCCCGAGGACGACTATGCGGTACGCAAGGTGCGCCGCATCAACGAAGGCTGCCGCGCCATGAACGCCAACATCGGGGCGCAGGCGGCGCGGTGGCTCGACGCAGGGAAGACCGTGGGACTGGTCGGGGGCGACCATTCGACGCCCTACGGACTGATCCGTGCCCTGGGTGACCGCCACGGGGAGTTCGGCATCTTGCATATCGACGCCCACTGCGACCTGCGCGATGCTTACGAAGGCTTCGAGTTCTCGCATGCTTCGATCATGTTCAACGTCCTGCGCGACGTGCCTTCGGTGAAAAAAATCGCCCAGGTCGCAGTGCGCGATTTCAGCGGGACGGAAGCCGCCCTGGCCGCTTCTTCCGCCCGTGTTGCCACCTTCGACGACCTGTCGCTCGCCGCCGCGATGTTCCGCGGCGAGACCTGGGACGCGCTGTGCCGGCGAATCGTGGATGCGCTGCCGCAGGAGGTTTACGTGAGCTTCGACATCGACGGCCTCACTTTTGAGAACTGTCCCCATACGGGTACGCCCGTCTGCGGGGGGCTTACGTTCAATCAGGCCGTGTGGCTGCTCGATACACTCGTGCGTTCGGGGCGCCGCATCATCGGGTTCGACGTCGTGGAGGTCGCTCCGGCGCCCGAAGCGAAAGTGGATGCCATCACCGGGGCGCGCATGCTCTGGAAATTGTGTAATTTGACATTAAAATCAAACGGACGGTAAATGCGACTATTTTCAATGTACCGCTGGGTACGTGAGCGTCATATGATCGGTATACGCGGCCGCAATTTTCTGGAAGCCCCCTGGGCGGGAGGCGTTGTACTGCTCGGTTGTGTGATCGTAGCCATGCTGCTGGCCAACCTGCCCGGGACTTCGCTCTATTACCGCCATCTGCTCGAAACGGATCTTTCGCTGATGGTGTACAGCCCCGACGGGCTGATCGACTGGGTTTTCCCGCGCGGAATGACCGTCGAGAAGCTGATCAACGACGGCCTGATGGTGATTTTCTTTTTCGCCGTCGGACTCGAAATAAAGCGGGAGATCGTTTGCGGGCAGCTTTCGTCGGCACGCCAGGCCATCCTGCCTGTATTGGCGGCCGCAGGCGGCATGCTCGCCCCCGCGATCATTTTCCTGTTCTTCAACCACGGCACCATAGCGGCCAACGGATGGGGTATACCCACGGCCACCGACATCGCCTTTGCCATCGGCATCCTTTCGATGCTGGGCGACCGCGTGCCGGTTTCGCTCAAAATATTCCTCACGGCACTGGCCATCGCCGACGACCTGGGGGCCATCCTGGTCATCGCGCTCTTCTACGGGGGGCAGGTGCAGATAAGCTGCCTGCTGGCGGCGTTGGTCATCATGCTCGCGGTCTACTTCATGAAGGAGATGGGCGAAAAACGCATGTTCTTTTACCTGGTGCCCGCCGTGGTGATCTGGGGGTTGTTCTACTATTCGGGCGTGCATTCGGCCATTTCGGGCGTGGCGATGGCCATGCTGATCCCGATGACGCCCCGTTACAGCAAGGAGTATTTCGCCCATAAGATGCGCCACCTGAAGGAGTTGATGTTGGCTGCGAGAACGTCGGGCGATGATTTTCCCAACGAGCACCACCGGTTCTACATGCGCCGCATGCGTTTGCTGGCGGCCGACTCGGTGGGTATGAGCTACCGCCTGGAGCATTCGCTGGCGCCCTATGTCACGTTCCTGTCTCTTATACACATCTCCGAGCCCACGAGACCTCTCTACATCTCGT
>ENA-OZMI01000211-OZMI01000211.1-human-gut-metagenome-genome-assembly--contig:-NODE-211-length-10756-cov-3.950472_pt1 | contig 10756 bp, 10 predicted proteins | sample MGYA00244183_ERZ653801 | MGnify/ENA primary metagenome ERZ653801 (study PRJEB26926, sample SAMN06164433) | human gut metagenome | biome: ENVO:00009003; feature: ENVO:2100002; material: ENVO:00002003... | reverse complement strand
CGAGATGTAGAGAGGTCTCGTGGGCTCGGAGATGTGTATAAGAGACAGTCCTTATGTTCTGCTAAATTATCAGCCCCGCTATAACAGTATCTCTACTCTTGCTCATGAAATGGGACATGCACTGCATAGCTATTTCAGCAATAAAGCCCAAACATATATCAACAGTGATTATTCTATTTTCTGCGCCGAAGTTGCCTCTACCACAAATGAAATTTTACTTTTAGAGCATACCTTAAAAACAGCTTCTTCAGAACAGAAAATCTATCTTCTCAACCAATTTCTCGAAGCCGTACGAACTACCGTTTACCGTCAGGTACAATTTGCTGAGTTTGAAAAGTTCATTCATAATGAAATCAACGAGGGCCGTACACTGCAGGCAGAAATGCTGGAAACCTATTGGTTGGACAGCAACAAACGTTATTATGGCCCTGCTCTTACTGTAGACGCAGAATTAGCCAGCGAATGGTCACGTATCCCTCATTTCTATACCCCATTTTATGTATATAAATATGCAACCGGTTACAGTGCAGCCACCGCCTTTGCCTCGGCAATACTCGAAAATAAACCTAAGGCAGTAGAAAAATATCTACACTTTCTTGCTTCCGGCGGCAGTGACTATTCTCTGAACCTGCTAAAAACAGCCGGGGTCGATTTAACGACCCCTTTGCCGGTAACCGTAACACTGCACAAATTTGCAGAAAAACTACAAGAATTAAAAACTTTACTTGGAAAATAACAATAAAAAACTCCGCCTGTTTAAAGAACGGGCGGAGTTTTCTTTTCTCTAAAATAAATCAAATAAATTTAGTTTTTATCCTCAACTCTGAACACATTTTTTAAATTATTTTACATAAAAAGCCGCATAATGAATACTACTACTGCTCCAATAGCAGCAAAAATCAAAAATGTAGGCAGCAAAAAGAAAAAGATCGCTAAAATGCCGCCTAAAATCAACAGCGTCATCAAAATACCGCTTCCACAACCAAAACTATGAACACGGATCTGCGGACCGCCGTTATTTTGTTCATAAGCTCTACGCTCTGTGCGCATATCTTCTACGCGGGTTCCTCCTTCTGCATTACCATCCTGCTCAATAGTAACACCATCAAAGGTATCTCTTTCTTCAGGGCGCAGAACCTGTACTTCGGCTTCAATACGACAATGACAATACGGACACTCCTGCGTGCCGCGTTCTAATTCTTTTCCGCAAAAACTACATTTCATAGCAAAACTCCTTTTTAACGTTAGGAAAGCGCCATCAGCAAAATTCCTTCTTCGTTGATGTAACGTGGATCGTGCTTTTCTATCCCTAAAGTTACCCATATTTCCTTGGCCATACGCCTCATTACGTCCAAAGGAACATTGTGGCACAACTCCGCAATTTTTTCATCATCATAATTGTAGACACCATTTGTCTTGATAAAATCAAAAATAGCTCCTGCAGCCCAAATATCAGGCATTCTTACTTCTCTGCAGAACTTAACCTTAAAATCAGACCACAACTGTATGACCAATTTAATATCGCGTTCAGCAAAATGATATGGCTCCATCATCTGTCTGATTCTCAGAATAACTCTGTCCTTATAATCTATTTCCGTAGGAAGATAGTTTTTATGCTCAGTTTCATAGTTAAAATTATTCAGATTTACAAAAGCAGAATATAAAAATACCATATGCCGAAGCAGCATCGGATTTCTGGCTATAAATGCTTCCCAATCCGCCGCAGGATTCTGAATATTATACCATTCCTTACACGACTTCAGTGTATTAAACAGACGTTTCTGCGCTACTTTGCCTATTTTAAGACAGCTTACATAATTCATTATCATACTCTCATTATAAAAAATATGGCCCAGCAAAATAGCGTCATTTAAATCTTCCGATTCTTCCAGCGGCAGACTTAACGTATATTTTTCTCCACTCAGCCAATCTGTACAATAAAAAGCACCGTCATCTGTATAACTGTCAATTTTGAATATAGCCAGCCTTGCTTTGCATAATTCTTCTAAAACATCACGGTTACGTTTGGCAAACTCTTCGTCGTAATCGTCACTCTCAGGCAGGCAAATCCGTTCATAAAAGAATTCCAAAGGTCTTTTATCACTACGCAGCAAATGATAGTCAAACAAAAAATAATCCCAAAAGCATTCGCTGGTTTCTTCAATACTATCTTTTTTTTCATCTTCATAGCCCATTAAAATACCGTAATATAAAAACGCAGCTCTATCAAGGTCCAAACGAAAATATTCTCTCTCAAAAAACCTATGCAGTACCTCAAGCAATTCCTGCAGGCGCTCTCCAATATTTAAAAATATTTTAGCAGGTATATCCGGAGTCGCATTCCACGCTCTTTCTGCATTTGCTTCATCAAAGCTTCCATCCAGTAAAATTATATTCATTTTACCTTCTTGCAGCAATATTTCAGCAGCAGTACCAGGTACCGTATCATTAGAAATGGCATTTTTACCTTTCAAATATTTAAACAACCCGTCACATGTTTCTAAAAAATCTTGTGTATTCTTATAATCAGGAGTAAACTCTGAAATATTTCTGCCGCACCAAGCTATACAATCAATAAAGTCATCCGCATTCATATCTCCCAGAAACGTTTCAGCACTGCCAAGATATAAACACAGCATCGTTAAATTATCCCAACTACGATATAACTCACTATTTTTTTTGCCTTTCCATGCTTCCATTCGTAAAAAGCCTTCGGCATATTCTTGTCTGAGCAATGTGTTCCAACCTTCATCATGGGCATAAAAATCTTCTACTAAATCATACACATTGTCTTTTTCATTATTCATTAATCTAAAATCCTTCTTTCCCTGCAATGCTGTTATTATATCATAGCGTTCCAATGCTTTTCAATTGAACATTCTGTGACAGTAAAAAAGCTCCGATATTAAATATCGGAGCTTTTGGAGTAAGCAATTCTTATTCTTCACCGATTACCAAAACTTCTGGCTGCAATTCAACACCAACACCAGCTTTTATTTTGGTCTGTACGTCCTTAATAAGCTGTAAAACATCAGCAGCTGTAGCACCACCAACATTAACAACAAATCCAGCATGCTTAGTAGAAATCTGGGCGCCACCTACCGTATAACCCTTTAACCCAGCCTGATCAATCAGAGTACCGGCAAAATATCCTGGTGGTCGTTTAAACATACTGCCTGCACTTGGCATTTCTAACGGCTGTTTACTAATGCGCCGGTGACTAAAATCATCCATTTTAGACTTGATTTCATCTTTATTACCGGAAGGCATTTTTAAAGTTACTTCTGTAACAATAAGTCCACTGTTTTGTAAACTGGTTTTCCGATAACCAAAATTCAGCTCTTCAGCAGTAAGAACACGTTCATTTCCCTGTAAATCCATAACCTTTACACAATTGACAATATTCTGCATCTCACCATCATAGGCGCCAGCATTCATATATACGGCACCGCCAATACTTCCAGGAATACCTACAGCGAATTCCATTCCGGTCTTTCCGCATTCCATCGCTTTATATGAAGCTAATGCCAGTGAGTAACCAGATCCAAAGACCAACAAGTCCTCTGCTTCATAAAAATGCCGCAGCATATTCCCCAGCTTTATAACAATACCACGGATGCCCTTATCGCGCACTAAAACATTTGATCCATTGCCAAGTAAAGTAAGAGGAACAACAGTTTCCTTGACCACTTTCAAAACTTCCCGTAATTGTTCAACGGACTCCGGCAAAACCAGAATATCAGCTGGTCCGCCAATCTTAAAAGATGTATGCCCACTCATCAACTCATTCAAACGCACAGTACAGGAAACAGAACTTTTCAGTTGTTCAGCTAAATCCAAAAACTCTTTATTCACCAGCAACTTCCTTCACTACGTCTCCGATAGATTTTGAAATATCACCCATCATCATTTGAAAACGCATAAAGGCATGCAGATACTCCATAGCAACTGTATTTAACCCTAAAATGCCAGTAAGCTTTTGTAATTTTTCATTTTTTTCTTCCGGAACTTCCTGTCCCTGATATTTCGCTAATTCTATTTCCTGGCTCAATTTTAAAAATTCCTCAGCCATCTCTTTACCTTTTGGATCTTGCTCAAGAGCAGCTTTAGCTTCTTTTAATTTTTTGTATTCCTGACTTTCGCGCATAGCTTTAGCCAATTCATTTGCACAATCGTAAACGTTCATGCTGGTTCACCTCTTAATTTTTTTTAGCTTTTATATTATAGCATATCTAAATTTTCTGTAAAGCCTTAGTTCAATCCCTGCAGCGGTACATTTAAATGACTGTAAACCGTATCCGGTTCATATTCAAAATGCCACCATTCCATGTCGCTGACAGAAAAGCCTTCCAAGCTCATCAGCTGATGCAGCAAATCACGCTGGTAACGTTCTAACTCTGTCCCGCCTGTAAACTTGCTATATTGTCTGATGGACGGTTCATCAAAATCGCTGATCATTTCCACTGGTTCACCTGTTTCAAGATAATAAAGGCTTACGTCAACAGCTTTGCCTGTATTATGAGAAAACCCCTGCTCCGGAGTTGGCAGCATTGTTTTTTTATCATCAGGGAACGCGTCATAGGCAAGCTTGGATACAGACCACGGTCTGTAGGCTTCCCAAATAACAAGGCCATAACCATAATCAGCAAGTCTTTTCTGAACTCGTCCTAAAGCCCCAGCCGCCGCTCTATCAAGATAAGCCTTCTTGACATCAACAATAGGCATTCCAAAGCAATTATTGGTTCCTGCATAACGCAAATCAAGCTTTATACCGGTTATAGCTTTTGTAACATCGACTAACTCCGCCTGCTTGCCAGTCGTCAATGCTGAAGGTATAACCGCTTCTGATGCCGCCTTTTTTAACCCCTGCCAATCAGATGGCTGCGGAATACGAAAAGGCTTTTCTCTATCTGGTCCAAAAAAGGCTCTGCTGTAACGATTGCCGCCTATTTTACACGTAATGCCATAACCATCAGGGTCACGTTCAAAACGCACACTGGTTTCAGTATTGTTCATCGGTCCCGCTTCCAGAAGAGTATATGAATCAAAGCGTTCCTTTTTCAGCGGAAACTGATTGCTGTTTGCAAATTTATAATCTTCACGGGTCGTACGGTATAAAAGTTCCAATTCGCCATTGCGTTCCCTTATAACGAACTGCTCACCATTCCCATAATACATACCCAATAGGTATTTCAAATCCTTTGGGCATTCTCTGGGTTCAAGTACCGCAGCCTGTACAGGCAGGCTTTGTACAACAAGTCCCGCACATAAAAGTATTGTTCCAAGCAGCTTTTTTATCATCGTATAAGCTCCTTACGCACATCAGCCAATGCATTAAGCCTTGCACGCACCTTGTCTATATAAGCTAAATCAATGTCACAATAAATGATTTCCTCTGCACTGCCACCTTCAGCTATAATTTTTCCCATAGGATCTACTACCATCGAATGTCCGTAAAAAGGAGCCCCTTTAAAATTACCGACACAATTAACAGCAACAATATAGTTATGATTTTCTGCCCCGCGGGCCTGTGACAGTAAAGTCCAAATATCCCCCCGGGCCGACGGCCATTCTGCAGGCACAAAAATTATTTTTGCTCCATGAAGTGATAAATGCCTGTACAATTCAGGAAATCGCAGATCATAACAAATAGTAGAACCACAAATAACTCCGTTCAACTCATAAGTATCAAAATTATCACCAGCAGCAAAAAAACGTTCTTCATTAAATAAACCAAAAAGATGTACTTTGCTGTAAGACGCTACAACACTGCCCTGTTTATCAATAACTACGGTATTATTATAAATTTTTCCATCTTTATGACGCAAAGGAATAGACCCTGCAACTACTGCACAGTGATGATCATTGGCAATCTTTCGTACTGCAGCAATCGTACTCCCATCTATAGTTTCGGCTTCTTCTTCAATTCGTCCTAAAGAATACCCTGTGGTCCAAATTTCAGGCAATACGGCAATGTCGCTGTTAGCAGCAGCCTCCTGCAGTAAGTCAAGCCCATGTACAATATTCCCAGGCGTGTTTTTCTCTGCTATTTCCATTTGGATCAATGCAACTTTCATTTTCTTTCCTCCGGCAATAAGCCCTGTGCATCTAACCTGCGCACCAGCATTTTTTCTATTTGCCTTGTAATTCTTGTCATTGGAAATTCCTTCCCCTGTAACGAACGTACCCAAAGCACAGTAAACCCCATCCGTTTTGCTCCCAACACATCAGTTAAAAGCTGATCACCAATGACTAACACTTTACCCTGCTGCCTACCAAAACGTTTAAGAGCTCTTTTAAACCCCCAAGGCATTGGCTTTACTGCCCAGCTTACTGCTTCAATCTGAGCATCTTCGCTGATTTTCCGCAGTCTTTCTCCACCATTATTAGAAAGCAACACTATTTCAATTTCATTTTTGCGAAGTAATTCCAGCCAATTCAGTACATCTGCATCCAGCTGTACTTCATCACGCGGCAGTAAAGTATTATCAACATCTAAAATAACTCTTTCTACCTGTCGCTTTTTCAGCCATTCAACCGGAATCGACGCAATACTGTCAAAACGAAAATCCGGGCAAAAAATTTTTAACATAAAACGACTTTCTCCTTCGGAAAGGTAACTTCAAATCGTGTACCGACACCCGGAATACTAAACACCTGTGCTTTAGCCCCGTGAACACGGATAATTTCCTTGGCAATCGCAAGTCCAAGCCCTGTTCCAGGTACATTACGGCAATGAGATTTATCCACTTTATAAAATCGTTCCCAAATAAACGGCAGATCCTCTTCTGGAATACCCGGTCCCTGATCTGCCACTGAAAGCAGCACACTGCCATCTTCTTGCCTTACTGCAGTAAAAGAAATAGTGCCATTATCCGGAGAATATTTCAGAGCATTGTCACCCAAGATCATAATAAGCTGTACAAGTTGGTCGCCATTACCTACTACAGCGATATTTTCATCTGCATGAATAACCAATGTCACATGTCGTTTAACCGATTTAACCATCAGCTTTTCTGTGACATTTCGCACAATTTCTGCTAACGGTAAAGGCTCTATTCCTGTCGTCAGCTCATCACTGGCCTGAAAACGACTTATATTGAGAAGTTCCCTGATCATGCGTTCTAACCTGATAGTTTCTTCATTTATCAAAGCACGGTAGCGCTGGATCATTTCTTTATCTGTAATAGTACCATCGCTGATAGCCTCATTATAACCACGAATAATAGTTATAGGAGTCCTTAATTCATGCGAAACATTAGCAACGAAATCACGGCGGATTTTTTCAGTTCGCTCTGTCTTATCAACAAAAGCACTGAGGTCATTACCAAGTGCATTCAAAGCCCTGCCTAAAGCAGCCACCTCATCTTCGCCATGTACTTCTACCTTACGTGTATAGTCGCCGGAAGCTATAGCAGCCGCACTGTCTTTCATTGATATCAAAGGCCTGATAATAGAACGTGATAATCTCCTGACCATAAATAAGCTTAAAATAAGCGCCAGTACACCTACGATCGAAGTATATATATATATATCACGCAGAAAACTATCGAAACCGCTCAGCGGCTCTGCCAGCAAAATAGCTCCATGTGCCCCATCCTGTTTACCATACGGCACACCAACCAGCATAACCTGTTCTTTATAATACGGATGAAAAATCTGTGATTTTACCGATTTACCACTGTAAACATCTTTCAAGATACTGCGTACTTTAGTAGATAAATTGCCACCTTTTATCTCTTTTCCTAAGAGCTCGGTTCCCTCTTTCGAATTATAATTGCGGATCAATTTGTTACCATCTGCATCTTCATCAGTATTAACCAAAGAAGCAGCCAAAAGATCATATTTATTGTCAAAAAGCCAAATACGTGCTCCAACCAGCCTGTCTACAGCAACTATATAGCGGTGCAGCGTTGTTCGATCAGTATCACGCAGCATAAAATATTCAATGGTTTCAGCCATTTCATTACCTTTTTGCGCCAGCTCCTGCTCTTTAATCTTAAAAAAATAGCCGGCGATAAGGTAAGAAATACCCGCTGTCACGCCGACTACAATAACTACGATCAAAGCCATGAAGCTGTACATAAGCCGGGTACTTAAAGACTTATTCACTCTTCACCTCAAATTTATAACCAACACCCCAAATAGTGGTAATATCCCATTTAGAATTTTCTGGAATGTTTAGTTTTTGGCGAATACGTTTGATGTGCGTATCCACAGTTCGTGTATCACCATAATAAGAATAACCCCAAATGGTTTCCAACAGCTGGTTTCGAGAAAAAGCCTTACCAGGATTGGTTGCCAAGCACCAGAGTAATTCCATTTCTTTAGCAGTAAAGGTCATTTTCTGACCAAAAGCAACCACCTGATACTCTTCCATATCAATTGTCAACCCGTCATATTCTACCCGCGAACGACCTTCCTGTTTTTCCTGGGCTCCAGCACGTCGCAGAACCGCTTTTATACGTGCAACTACCTCACGGCTATTAAAAGGCTTCGTAATATAATCATCCGCACCGATCTCCAACCCTAAAATACGATCATCATCTTCATCTTTAGCCGTCAGCATAATAATAGGTAGATCAGACATTTTGCGTACTTGCTTGCAAACCTCCAAACCGTCCATGACTGGCATCATAATATCCAAAATAAGAATATCCGGCTTCTCAGATTGTACTTTTAAAATCGCCTCGGCACCATCAGCTGCTTCGATAACATCAAAGCCTTCTTTTTCGCAATACATCTTAAGAATCTCGCGAATATGCTTTTCGTCGTCGGCAATTAAAACTTTTTGAATATCCATACTAATCACCTCATAACTATTCTTGCTTATTATTATACAATAGTTTTCTTTAAAAAGCCTGTTTTTATACTGCTTTCACAAAAATATTACAACTTAAACAGATTTATGACAAATAAATACATTTTCAGTCTCGTTTTTCTCATAAAAAAAAGCAGACAAGAAAACTTGTCTGCTGAAAGTTATATTTTTATAAAACGCGGCAGGCTCCGTAATAACGTTCGCCCCAGTAACCTGTGAACGCATCAGCCACAACCACGCCTGTGCTGGTGCCGGCATGGATAAATTTGCCATCGCCAAGATAAATACCGCAATGAGAAGCACCTGGTTCATAGGTAGAAAAGAAAATCAAATCTCCCGGACGCAGTTCGCTCATGGAAATCTGACGGCCATAATATAACTGGCTGTCAGCCATACGGGGAATGCTGATTCCTGCACGTGCAAAAGCATATTGAGTAAAACCTGAACAATCAAAGCCATAAGTACTGGTACCGCCAAAAACATAAGGCGTTCCCAGAACGCTGTATGCTGCTCGAATGACATTACGCACTGCAGCACTGCGGCCGGAACGATTAGGAGGCATGTCTTTCTGCATCAATGCACGATAAGTATCATTGCCGATAATTCCGTCTACCTCCAAACTTTTATCTGTTTGGAACTGCTTTACAGCAGCTTCTGTTTCAGGACCAAATTTACCGTCAACATTAGATACTTTATATTGTAATTCTACCAGACGTTTTTGAATATCAATGACTTCTTGCCCTTCGTCACCACGTTCAAAAGACGCCAAGGCAGTCGCAATGTTCATAAAACAAAACATCATTGTCAATACTACACATAACAGCTTTTTTTTCAGCAAGCACCGCACATCCTTTCTCAACTGTAAATAATTATAACATAAACTTACAATATTGTAAAACTATCTTACTTTTTCCCGAGATGACGTCCTACAAGATACAGCGGTCTCTGCTTAACTTCTTCAAAAACACGTCCGATATACTCTCCCAAAATACCAATGCCTACTAATTGAATACCTCCCAAAAACAAGACACTGGCGGTCATTGTCGCCCAACCTGGTACAGCATCGTCAATAACATATTTAACATAGAAAACATGCCCCAAAACCATCAGGCTGCAAAGCCCGCAGAACACGCCGCAGTAAAAGGCCCAGCGCAATGGCAGATTTGAAAAAGAAGTAATCCCATCCAATGCAAAATGCAGCATTTTACGCAGACTGTACTTTGATTGTCCCGCAAAACGCGGCGGAGCCACAAATTCAACCTTAGCGACCTTAAATCCTAAGGTATTGATAAGCCCTCTGATAAAGCGCGCTCTTTCACGATACAGACGAAAAGCCTCCACAGCTTTTTGGTCCATAAGCCTGAAATCGCTGCCTCCGGGAGTGATTTCCACTTTAGACATGATATTGATGAGTTTGTAGTAAACTGCTGACGAAAAACGTTTCATAAACGAAACATTCTCTGTACTTAGGCGGATCGTCTGGACAATTTCATTTCCATCTTCCCACAGCCTCAGTAAGTCCGGAACTAATTCAGGCGGATGCTGCAAATCTCCATCCATTGTAATAACAGCATCACCATCAGCATAATCCAACCCGCAGGTCAGTGCCAGCTGATGTCCGTAATTACGAGAAAGCAAATAAGCCTGTACGCGCTCATCATTGCGGACCAATTCCGCCAAAATCACAGCACTGCTGTCTTTAGAACCATCGTCAACAAAAGTAAGATCGTATTCGTATGGCAGTGCCGACATAATATCTGTCAGCCGTTGGTAAAATTCCCTGAGATTGGCCTCTTCATTAAAAACAGGCACGACAAAAGAAATATGTTTCATTAATTTACCCTCACCGTCAATTTAGAATACTTTTATATTATATCACTATTTTGAAATTAAAATGAAGTGATCTGTCTCTTATACACATCTCCGAGCCCACGA
>ENA-OZMI01000194-OZMI01000194.1-human-gut-metagenome-genome-assembly--contig:-NODE-194-length-11047-cov-8.683861_pt1 | contig 11047 bp, 8 predicted proteins | sample MGYA00244183_ERZ653801 | MGnify/ENA primary metagenome ERZ653801 (study PRJEB26926, sample SAMN06164433) | human gut metagenome | biome: ENVO:00009003; feature: ENVO:2100002; material: ENVO:00002003... | reverse complement strand
AAGCATCTCCATCGTCACACATTTGCTTTTCAGCCTACTTTTTTGCAATTAGTCCGATTGGCTCGGTCGGCTATCTCGGTAGCAGTAGCAACCCGATTGCTCTGTAACCATTCCTCCAACTCGGTACGGTTGAAGTAGCACATCTTACCCATCGGCTTGTAGTGCGGAATCTCGCCGCGCATCGTCAGCTTGTAGAGGTAACTCTTGGAGATACCCATGTACTGTGCAGCCTCATCGGAAGTCAGCACCGCTTTAGTGGTGAATATTGTATTTGCCGTTATAAGGTCGGCAACCTCTTTTATGTCCGCTGTCATGTATTTTGGGTTTTAGCGGTTGAGGCTATCCGAATAGGTGTATGAGTCCCCATTCTTCTTTGCCTGTTGCACTATCCTCCTGATACCCTCATACTTTGTATCTATCGGAAAGCAATGGCAAAGATAAAGACCATAGGCAAGCAAAACTCACTATATAGTTACTACGATAGTACTACATAGTGAGTGGTATGGGATTGTGTTACAACATGTTATTTGCCGTAAATTATTTCTTGCATTTTTTGACGTGTAGGTGCGGAGAATAGGCGTTTTATATTTTTGATTGATTCCTCCGAATGTGCTTCAATATGCACTTGCCCTAAATTATCAACTCCCCAATATGCCTTAAATGGTTTTAGATGTTTCCCGAAAAATCCACATTCTAATCCCATGCCTATTGCAAATGCTTTCTTTTGAGCTTGTGTCAAACCAATAGGCATAAAGTCCGAATCAAGCAAGCCTGCTCCTATCGCTTTTTGTAACACAGTCTTTGCGGCGGGGGTAGTAAATTCTTTCGGTAATTTTTTTTGCGTAGGTTCATCATCGGCAATATCATAACCATATAGAGTAGCAAGCGTAGTATCATTAGCGAGTTTCCCTATTTCGGTGCTATATAGGTAGTCGGTGAATGGCTTTATGTGTTCAGCAACTCCGGCACTAACTAATCCCATTTCAAATGGCATTATCGTAAAACTACCTACCATTTTACATTCTTCCATGCCTACCCACATAAGCATACTTTCCACTTCGGCAACTCCATATCCCTCTAATGTATCACGACACTCAAGATAGAACATTTCAAGTCCACGCATCACACTTATCCGCGCCATTGCCGAAATAATCTGAATGTCGCCAAATACATCCAACATTGTTGTGATATGATTTTTTATGGCTTGTGGTTTGTCCGTGTTATCCTTTATATATTGTCCTATCTCTTTAAGAACTCTGAATATACATTTTGTAAGGTCTTGACCGAATAAATCAGTTACGCCAAAATTATTGAGTTCTGTTAGGAACGGCTGAAAACTACACTTCATGCCGTATGCGTCAACACAAAGTAAATCATCCAAACTTACATCTTCCTTTTGTGGAGAGTAATAGTAGCTGAAAAATCCATCTTTATTTGTTAGCTCATTGTCGATTATACCTTGAATGACAGGTGCGATATTTATTGGCTCTGCAATATCGGTCGGCACAGTTGAGGTCGGGGAAATACAAGCTATCTCAAATTCATAAAAACGCCACTCCTTGCCATTAGGCTTGGTTGGTTTGTGTAGTATATTCACGCTAAATTGTTCGTTATTCATAAGTTATAAATCAAGTACTGAAAGGCTGTTGATTGCGTCCTGTTTGAGCGCATCGACAGCGCGTGTGTATTTCTCTGTATGTTTCAATCCGCTGTGTCCTAATAGTGCTGCTACGGTCTTAATGTTCGCACCATTGTTGAGGATATTGACTGCGAAGCTGTGCCGGGCGCAGTGCCATGTTATATGTTTATCTATTCCGGCACGTTTGCACCAATGGCGCAGGGCTTTAAGGCACATCGTATGAGATGGCAAAGGAAATATCAACTCATCGCGATTACCCTCTACTGACGGCTTGCCTATCAAATCCAATACACCATCCGACAACGGTATTACGACACTGCTTGCGCTACTATGACCTTTTGTCTTGGCTTGCTCGAATTTCAACAGTCTATTGGAAAAGTCAACATTGGAATATGTAAGGTCTTTAACATCGCAAAAGCGGAGGCCGCACCGCAAACAAAACAGGAACGCCCGCCGGATATTCACACTTTCGCCCTGATAGTGGCAAGTGATAAGCTGCTTAATCTCATCCATCGACAGCACATCTTTTTTGAGGCTACCATTGTCTATTGTGATACTGATTCCATGACATGGGTCTTTACGCATCACGTCTTTATCAACCGCCGCTGCAATGATTTTCTTAAACCGCGCATACAGGGTGTGTGGCCCCTCACCACGGAAACGATGTTGCAGATATTCCGTGAACGCCTCAATCATTTCCTTATCGAGCTGTTCGGGTTTAAGCCGCTTAGCATACTTCTGATATTCGGGAGTGGCGTTGAGGAAGTCAATAAAGACATCATGCGCCCTCTTGATATGCCGCTTATCGCCTTTGGTGTATGCTTCATAATAAGCCCACATCCAATCAAGGAAGTTAATGTTGCTATCTTTTTTCAGTCGGTAGCCCTCGCCCTGTTCCAATAGCTGTTGCCCTCGCTCAAAGCGAATCTTTTTAGCGAGTTCCAATGTCTCTTTATTCTGTTGGCGTTCAATCGGGGTTCTCGGCGCTTGCCATAAGTACAGGCTCAAATATTCACGTCTGCGGTTTTTCTTGGCAACTTCTCGCCCTAACTTCTCGCTCCACGCCATCTGATAGCCCAAATAATAGTCGAGAAACAGGCTCTCGCGCCCATCGCTTAAAATCTTTGCTCCCAACTTTGGATTGTCGGTGGTATCTTGGCTGATAATATATGTATTATCGCTGCGTATTTCCTTTTTGAGTGCCATAGTTATTTCTCTTATTTTCCTTTGATTACAAAGGTACGAAAAATTTCCGACATGGGTAGCCAAAGGGTAGCCAAAAATCACATAACATAGTCTTTTTTATGAAGTCAAAAGAAAATGACTAATGACTAACTTCCTGCAATATACGGCATTTATATTCTTTTGACTTCTCTTGAAAATACGGTTTTGTGCCTGTTCTGGGCACCCCAACCCCTTGATAATCGATAGATTTTCAAGGGGTTAATTATTTCCAAGGTGTACTTAAAGTGTACTCAGTGCGAAAGTGTACTGCAAAAGTCGGCCACGAAAAGAAAGCAACAGCGATTTTTGCTGAAAGCTTTTCCTTCTATCGATGTCAGAACTTCTATAAAAAATCTGAAAACTTTACAATATCTATGTGCAGAAGAATATTATCTCTTTATACGTTATTGTCGATTTTTATTGTCAATGTTAACGCGGCACCATCGGACCACGGTAAAATTTTTCATGCCTCTTCATTTAGTATTTTTGTCGGTCAGATAATTCTTGTAGTTATTTTTATCATGGGGGTATATTTATTATTAAAACGATTGTTTTCTAAATCTAATAACCATAATTTGTCTTTTCCTTCCCAAAATAAAGATTCACAAATACCAAATTCTGATACACAAAAATCATGCCCTTACTGTAAAGGCCGGCTATTCATAGATTTAGGACCATTATCTCCATCGCGTGAGGAATTAAAGGACATTCCTTCTGATGAAGTTGAGATTTATTGGGGTTCTGATTCGAATAAGGATTATCCGGTTGAATGTGCCAGAAGAGTATGCCCATATTGCAAAGGGAAAGGTGTTTTGTGATTTTCTTTAAACTAAAAATCGGGGTCACTTCACATGGCCTCGGGCCGAAATTGTTGAACGAAGATTATTTGACAAATCCCACTATAGGCCGGGAAGTGTCAGGGATGGGCTCAATGAAGTCAGGTATATCGGCGGCTTTGATCTCAATCAGGGCGTTTGGATCACTTACAGGATGGTTTGTGACGCGGACGGCCATGGCCGGGATGATTTCGGTCTGAATAAGATTGATTACATGACGGGCATTTCCGAAAGTTCTCTTACGGTTCTTGTAATCTTTACTTAGCCGTGTGCAAAGGGTGTCGCGTGCTTCAGGCGAGAGGCTGTAATGGTATCGCGAAAAGTATTTCTCAGCGATTTCAACAAGCTCTTCTTCTGTGAAATCTTCAAAAAGATAGATGTTGCTCTCAGGTATTCTTGATTTGAATCCCGGGTTCATGTCAAACATCCGCTTCATATCGTCGGGATAACCGGCGAGGACGAGCATCCAGTCGCGGTTGGTTTCATCGGCCAAAGCAGTGAGGAGTGTGTCAATAACAAACTTCCCGGGGTCGCGGGGATCATTGGGCTGGTATAGCTGATATGCCTCATCAATCAGTAGGATACCTCCCTGAGCCTCCTTTATGGCGGCAATGGTATTCTCAGCTTCGGAATTGTAGTTCTGGCCCAGCAGGGTGGCACGCTCACGTACAACGACATGACCTTTTGACAGCACACCTGCACGGTGGAGTATCATACCCATCATTTTTGCCACAGTGGTTTTCCCGGTGCCGGGCGATCCAAGAAACATGGCATGCAGGGGTGCGGATGTTGTGGGCAAGCCGCTCTCAGTACGCAGTTTGTTGAATCGGACAACACGTTCGTAAACAGTGAGTTTCGCTTTCACGGAACGAAGTCCTGTCAGATGGTCCAACAATGACGGCAGCAATATGTTCTGATGATCAGCGTCAGATGATTTGTCGGAATCATCAATATCGCAGCTTGCATTGGTGTTGACATCGGCAGCTTCATCTTCTGATTCAGAGCTTTTACCACAGTTTATAAACTCATCAAGAAGCTTAATGAATTTATCGTCTTCTTCTGATGCAGACTCATCACCCTCGGCACAGCCATCAGCCCATCGAGCGCCGGCAGCTTCAAGTGAATATTCTTCAAGAGGCTTTAAATATTTCCCGGACCATGTGCCTTGGTCGTTGTCGGCGTTGCTGTCAAATACAAATCCGGCAATGGGGTATTCCATGCACAGCAATTCGGCATAGAACACTCCATTGTATTCACTAATGGTTGTGAATGGAAATTCCACGAACCGTTCTCCGGATTTATAATGTTCCGAGTCAGTATATTGCGGCTCGCTGAAATTTATTTCAACGTACCGTCCGTTTGGATAGAAAAGCCTCATTTCCAGTTGTGGAAGTATGGAGGGTAACATGCTGCCAAATTTCTGTGTGATATTGAATCTCACATAATATTGTTGACAGTCTTCGGCTTTTACTGTCTTGTACAGCTCATCACCCCATGGGCAACGGATGCCGGCATCGCACACCGCATACCAATCTACAGGATGCGGAAGCGAATCTTTGTCAAAAAGATGGAACACTCGCTCATCCAGAGTCTGTGATGCGGTGAGGTCGCTGACCAGCAGTTTGTATGTATTCCCGGGTTTTATTTCGTATGAATTGGCGGGGAAATATACATATTCATTTTTGAAAGAATCACTCTCTCTTAGACTGATTCTCGCGCTCTTTACAGCCACCTCACAGCGTGCGGTGACATCTACAAGCTGAAAGGCAACATTGCGTCTGGCACCCTTGCCGGACCGCTCATTCTCAATCTCTATTTTCACTGCCACACCTCCTAATGACCGATTCACCAAGAAATCGGTGCGGTTGTCATACGGGAACTGTTCAATGAATACCAAATCATCTATCTGGTCACAGTTGTAGGTATAGAATTGAATCTTACCTACGGATATTGGGGATTTTTGTTTCATATTCATACAGTTTTAAGGAGAGCTGAAAAGCCCTCCGGTAATTATTACTTCATTTTACTAATCACATTATTTTAACATCATCCGGAAGCCTTCCTCCGGAGTTGTCACCAGCATGTCAAAGAACTCTCTGTTCCGACTGCCGGGATAGCGATACGTAAGGACGCACCAATGGCTGTCGGAGCATTTCTGCGGTTGAAAAAATGTTGGTGGGAAAAAACTATGCGCACCTCATTTCCGCACCGGGAGGCGCGGACCCGCAAAATTTATTGCTGTTGAGATGCTGATGCTTCATAGTTGAAAATGAAGTAATTAAACTGTATGAAATAGGTTGTGCAACAATGGCGGCATAACCTATCATGTCGCAAAATTAGCAATTATTACCTAATCGGCAAAAATTCCGCAAATATTTTAGAATTAGTTGTAGCCGGTAAACAGCCACAGGATAAGCATGCGCTTAAGTCAATGCTAATTCTGTGCCTGTAAGTAGAATCTGATCGGGGCCTGGGAGGCAATTAGCGGGTCAGTAGGGCTTATGGTAGCGTAGCCATACAGTGTCGGCGCCTATTTTGTCCACGGCTTTAAGATGAAAGCGATAGGGAGTGTTGTTTGACTTTACGATGCCGTCAAAGACGGATGCCTCACCTTTGCGCCCATCTATGCCGGGACCAATTACGAGGCTTACTTCATCAACAAGTCCGGCAGCAAGAAATCCGCCGCATATGCATCCGCCTCCTACAACGGCTACCCGCTCAATGCCAAATGAGTCGTGTAGTGTTTCCATTGCATCCAGCAGATCAATTTGGTCTTTACCGGTTACAATATAGGATATGCCTTTTTTATTAAGATCCACGAGCGTTTCAGCAGGAGTGCTTTGGCTCATGATGACCAATACGGGATTGCCGTCAACATTGTTGCTGCCCCATTCAAGGCGACCATGGGTGTCAACGATAATTTCATAAATGTTGCTGTCAATGGCTGCGTGGTGCTGTTTCGGCAACAATTCGGTGACTGCCTTAGTTGGCTTTTCTCCAATTACAGCGGGACATTCTATGGCGGCCGTGACGCGACCGGTCAGTTTGGAACTTGTCTCAAATGATGCGAGAGCCTTATAATATTCGTCAGAACCGAGTTGTGCCACTACAGGACAATCAATACGACCGTCTATAGTGGTACTCATGTGAACTATTATTTGAGGTGTCATGATTATTGTGTTTATAATTGCTGTTTACGGAATTCTGAGAGTGACATACCGGTGTGTTTGCGGAAAAAACGGCACAAGTATGAGGGCGTGTTGAAATGGAGTTGGTGCGAAATCTGCTCTATTGACAACGAAGATGTGCGGAGAAGGTGCTTTATCTCCAAAACCAATTGTCGATTTATGGCTTCCTTGGGGCTTTCAAAGCAGATTTGCCGTATCAGCATAGCCAGATAGTTGGGAGTGATGTTTAGCCGGTCAGCATAATATGCCGTGTCATGGTGTTCCCGGAAATTGTCAGCGACAAGATTGTAGAATATCGAGCAGATTTTATCAGCATGAGTGCGTTCCTTGTTCAGAGTGCTCTTGCCATAGGTTATTTCCCATTGGCTGAAAAAATCAAGAATAAAGCCATGCAGCAGTGACGAGATAATTTCGCTTCGGTATCCGGCATCAGTGCCAATGACCGACTTTATAAGTCTTATCCACGGTAACGCGATACTGTCTATTTTCAAAACCGGTTGGATATATATGGCATCAAAAAAAGCATTGGGCATATTGTAGGTGGCGTTCTCGGCAAAGTTGCGGTCGATTATCAGATAGAAAGCTTTAAAATCAGGGGTCCTGTCCGAGACATTCGGGAACATGTCATTGGTTATTATCACACCGCTTCCTTTAGTGAATGGGAGTATATCTGAAAACACAGATAAGCAGGCGGATCCTTCAAGACAGTAGGCAACAGTCCACACCGGCGGCATTGTTTCATGTATTGTGTCAATTTCATACAGCGGGGATTCCCCGATTTTACAAATATGCTCCATGCTAAATATGCCTAATTATCATTTGTGAAACAAAAATAATAATAAAACAGTATGTAGCGTCAAATTTGTTATGAAAAGTGTCGAAAATCGCATTATTATGAAAAGTGTCGGCAGAAAAAATTGGAGTAACTTTGCAGACGTTTTTTGAAATAACAGTCAATCTTACCATATATGTGCAAAAAAATTATGCTTACAGCCATATTCTGTTCGCTGCTCGCAGCGGGCTGCAACAGAGGGCAGAATGGCGAAGAACAACGGGAACTGCCTGTTATGGCAGTTTCGCCGACAGACTCTGTAGCGATAACAGAGAAGTATTCGGCGACCATAGAAGGTCGTCAGGATGTTGAGATTTATCCTCAGATTTCGGGAAAGCTTACACGTATTTGTGTGAAAGAAGGCGATGAGGTCAAAGCCGGTCAATTGCTGTTTGTGATAGATCAGGTGCCATATCAGGCAGCAGTGAGGATTGCGGCTGCCAATGTCCGCGCGGCAGAAAGTCAGGTTGCCACAGCACGACTTGAGCGCAACAGCAAGAAAGCTCTTTATGAAGGGAAAGTGATTTCTGAATATGAATTGCAAACCGCACAAAATACACTGACAGCAAGCGAGGCGGCTTTGGAACAGGCTAAAGCAGCGCTTATTGACGCACGAAACAATTTGTCCTATACCGAAATTAAAAGCCCTGTAAAAGGTTCGGTAGGAGTGTTGCCATACCGAGTGGGGACACTCGTGTCGCCTCAAATGTCACAGCCCCTTACTTCGGTGAGCGATAATGAGGAAATGTGGGTTTATTTCTCTATGTCGGAAAAAGAGCTGCAGGGGCTTATGCGCAAGTACGGTTCACGGACAAAGACATTGGAATCGTTTCCGGTTGTATCCCTGTCACTCAGTGACGGAAACGTGTATCAACACACCGGCAAGATAGAGACACTTAGCGGAATTGTGAATCCGCAGACAGGTGCGGTCAGGATAAAGGCTGTGTTCCCTAATCCGGAACGGCTGTTGCTCAGCGGCAGTACCGGCAACATTATGATGCCACATACCGAACGCAATGCCATAGTTATACCCAGAAACGCCACCTATGAGATTCAGGACAAGATATATGTTTACCGCGTGGTAGGCGGCAAGGCCGAATCAGTGGAGATAGAAGTGCTGCATATAGACGACGGCAACAGTTATATCGTGACCTCAGGTCTTAACGCCGGAGACAAAATTGTTACCGAAGGCGTTGGCACACTTCACGACGGACAAGAAATCAAAACAAGAAACGCAGCGGAATGAAACTTAAATTTTTTATTGACCGACCCATACTGTCAATCGTAATATCAGTAACCATCATGCTTCTTGGTATGGTGGGACTTATGACTCTGCCGGTAGAGCAATATCCCGACATCGCGCCGCCAACGGTAAATGTATGGGCAAGTTATCCCGGTGCGAATGCTGAAACTGTGCAGAAGAGTGTAGTGGTGCCGCTGGAAGAAGCGATAAACGGTGTAGAAGGCATGACATATATTACTTCGGATGCCTCAAATGACGGTAATGCATCGCTCATGATTTATTTTAAGCAGGGCACTAACCCCGACATGGCTGCTGTCAATGTGCAGAACCGTGTCGCCACTGCCCAAAGCCTTCTGCCTGCCGAAGTGGTACAGATTGGTATCACGACTGAAAAACAGCAGAATGCGGAGCTTAAAACCATCGCGCTGTATGATCCTGAGGGACGCTATACCCCTCAGTTTCTGAACAACTACATAAAAATCAATGTAGAGCCACAGCTCAAGCGAGTGCAGGGTGTGGGCAAGGTAATGTTTTACGGGTCACAATATAGCATGAGACTGTGGCTGAAACCTGACCGCATGGCTCAATACCGTCTTATCCCGGACGATATTTCAGCATTGCTCGCGGGACAGAACATTGAGGCCGCCACCGGTTCTTTCGGCGAGAACCATAACAATGCCAACGTATATACCATGAAGTATCGCGGACGCTTCTCAACTGTAGAAGAGTTTGGCAATATAGTTGTGAAATCGTTGCCTGACGGTGAAATCCTGAGGCTGAAAGATGTGGCGGATATAGAACTCGGAGACGAGGACTACAATTTCACCGGCACTCTGAACGGCCAGCCTTCATCAATGCTCTCAGTGTATCAGACAGCCGGCTCCAATGCATCGCAGGTAATCAACGAGATTGACAAAGTCTTGGACGAATGCTCAAAGGACCTTCCCAAGGGATTGGAATTCGTCACTATGAGCGATACAAACCGTTTCCTCTATGCCTCTATTCATGAGGTAATATGGGCTCTTGTGATTTCAATTGTCCTTGTGGTTCTTGTGGTTTATATTTTCCTTCAGGACTTCAAAGCAACCATGATACCGACAATAGCTATATTCGTGTCGGTAATCGGCACGTTCGGATTTATGGCTATAGCCGGGTTCTCGATTAACCTGCTTACGCTCTTTGCTCTTGTGCTTGCCATCGGTACGGTGGTGGATAATGCCATTATAGTGGTTGAAGCGGTACAGTCAAAATTTGATGCCGGCTACAAATCATCGTATATGGCGACCAACGATGCCATGAATGGCATAACATCGGCAATTGTGGTGTCAACCATCATCTTCATGGCGGTGTTTATTCCTACATCCATGATGGGAGGTACATCAGGCGCGTTTTACAAACAATTCGGTATAACAATGGCGGTGGCTGTAGGCTTGTCGGCGATTAACGCTCTGACGCTTTCACCGGCACTTTGTGCGCTAATGATGCGGCCGGCCGATGGCGATAAAGGGTTCTCCGCACGTGTCCGCAAGGCTTACAATGCCTCGTTCAATGCCATTTTGGAGAGATATAAAAACGGTGTACTGTTTTTCGTTCGCCGTCCTGCGGCAGCTTTTGCCGTACTGTTTGCCGGTATCGGTTTGCTTGTATGGTTCATGCGTACCACGCCTACCGGTTTTGTGCCTGATGAAGATACAGGCACTGTGATTCTGTCTCTGAACACCAAGCCGGGCTCATCGGCGTTTAGAACACGTGAAGTGATACAGGATATAGACCGCCAGACTGCAAATATTGCGGGTATTGAATATCGTGGCGGGGTAAGCGGATTCTCATTTTCAGGAACGGGTCCGTCAACAGGCATATTCTTCTTTTCACTCAAACATTGGGATGAACGAAAAGATGAAAATGAGAGTGTGGGGGCAATCATGGGACAACTTTATGCCATGGCCGATTCCATGCCTGATGCGGATTTCTTTGTTGCTACACCGCCTATGATTCCCGGTTATGGTATGAGCAGCGGTTTTGACCTCTATCTTCAAGACAGGGCAGGGGGTGACATAAATGAGTTCAAACGGATAGCAGATGAAT
>ENA-OZMI01000186-OZMI01000186.1-human-gut-metagenome-genome-assembly--contig:-NODE-186-length-11216-cov-3.093809_pt1 | contig 11216 bp, 8 predicted proteins | sample MGYA00244183_ERZ653801 | MGnify/ENA primary metagenome ERZ653801 (study PRJEB26926, sample SAMN06164433) | human gut metagenome | biome: ENVO:00009003; feature: ENVO:2100002; material: ENVO:00002003... | reverse complement strand
ACGAGATGTAGAGAGGTCTCGTGGGCTCGGAGATGTGTATAAGAGACAGATTAAGGATTTGAGGGCGTCGCTCCCGGATGTTTCGGATATTTCGCTGGTGAATGTTGCCGTCACTTCCAGGCTCTACGGTGGTGGAATGGTGACGGAGCATAATCTGAATACGATTCGGGTCCGGTTCCCAGGTGCAACAAAAACATTTATTCTGGATGCAAAATTCCCGCAGCGCCCAACCTTTGAAAATGATGCAGATGTGGTCGCTGCCTACACGGAATACACGAGTATCAGCGGCAAAATCGAAAAGCTGGAAAAACAGCTGAAGCAGTTGGGCGGTTAAATCTGTCTTTTGGGTGATAAATACGAAAGCACTAACCTACACAGAACGCGGCAAGTTTGCCCTTCTGGACAAGCCGGTGCCGAGGATACTGGATTCCCGTGACGCCATTGTGTGGGTGACGCTGGGCTCCATCTGCACCAGCGATCTGCACGTCAAGCACGGCTCTGTCCCGCGGGCTGTGCCGGGCATCCGCAGTGCCTGCACGCCGGAAAGTCCGTTCAATCTTCTCCGGCATCATGGGAAGGTATTGCTCTGCGCTTGTTTCTTTACCGAATCTACACTGGAGAAATGCTATGATGTAAGCACACAGTAAGAAAGAGGAGCTCCGTGGAAAACGACAGCAGCGACGATAACGGTTAACCGCTCTTATATGGCCTGTTCATATGCGGCATACCTGCGCCCTTTACTGCGGTATCGGGTATAGGTGTGTCTTTTTTGCGTGAACAGAAGGCGGGAGAATGTTATGTGTTCAGCGCTGGAGCCGGCTTACTTTGTACCGGAAGCTGTGAAAGCCGATGTTCTATTTCAGAACATGAAGCAGACGCATACGACATTTACTTTACGGTCTCCGAGCTGAGCGCGTACAGGGTATCCTTCATCACAGTCAGGCAATGCCGCGTCTGTTTGGCCTGCGCACAGTAAAGCGATTACGCGATTCAAAAGGAGTGAGGATAATGACGGGAGAAATGCCTTGCAGAAAGCGCCGCCTTTCGTCTTTTCAAATTATCATATTGGGCTTTGCCGGGGTTATTCTGCTCGGAGCACTGATATTGATGCTGCCGTTTTCATCAAGTGCGGGTGTTTTTACGCCGTTTCACGAAGCGCTGTTCACATCGACCTCCGCCGTTTGCGTTACGGGGCTGGTCGTGCAGGATACGGGTAGCTATTGGTCCTCTTTCGGGCAGGCGGTAATATTGCTGCTGATCCAAATAGGCGGACTCGGCGTTGTGACAGTTGCGGCGACCTTTGCCATGCTGTCCGGCAGAAAAATATCGCTGATGCAGCGCAGCACCATGCAGGACGCCATCTCTGCCCCGAAGGTCGGCGGGATCGTCCGCCTGACCCGTTTTATTGTACGGGGAACTTTTTTGATCGAGCTTATCGGAATGATTGTCATGCTGCCGGCCTTTTGCGGAAACTTCGGTATCAAGGGAATTTGGATGGCGGCATTTCATTCGATTTCCGCCTTTTGCAACGCCGGCTTTGACATACTCGGCACCGCAGAAAACAAATACCCGTCTCTTACGGGATACATCGGAGAGCCTACAATAAACATTGCAATTATGCTTTTAATTATTGTGGGCGGTATTGGATTTTTGACCTGGGACGATATTTACACAAACAAGTGGCATTTCAAAAAATACCGTATGCAAAGCAAGGTAATATTGGTAACAACGGCAATCCTCATTATCGCTCCCGCAGTATTCTTTTTCTTCTGTGATTTTACGGGGCTGCCGCTCGGCGAAAGGATTCTTGCGTCGCTTTTTCAGTCTGTCACACCGAGAACCGCCGGTTTCAATACCGCCGATCTTCCCGCTATGACCGGTTCTTCCAAGGCAATTATGATCCTGCTCATGCTCGTCGGCGGATCGCCCGGTTCTACGGCAGGCGGTATGAAAACGACCACGCTTGCCGTTCTGATTCTGAGTGCATTCTCCGTCTGTCGCAAAAAGGACGATACCGAAGTCTGCGGCAGGCGCATTGACGGTTCGGCAGTGAAAAATGCCGCAGCCGTTGCCGTAATGTATTTCCTGCTGTTTTTTGTCGGCGGCATTGTTATCAGCACGGCAGAAGGTCTGCCGCTTAGCACCTGCCTTTACGAAACGGCGTCCGCTGTCGGAACGGTCGGGCTTACCCTTGGAATCACACCGCAGCTCGGTGTTCTTTCTCAGCTTATTTTGATCGTCTTGATGTATCTCGGCAGAGTCGGCGGACTCACCCTGATTTATGCGGCGATCTCCAATAAAAATCAGAGCGGCGCAAAACTGCCGCTCGAAAAAATCACAGTCGGATAAAGGAGTTAATATATTATGAAAAACATATTGTTAATAGGCCTCGGCAGATTCGGAAAGCATATCGCTTTGCAGCTGAACAAGCTTGGACACGAGGTAATGGCGGTAGACAGTAACGAAGAAAGAGTCAATGAAATTCTGCCGATCGTCACCAATGCACAGATCGGCGACAGCACAAATACGGAGTTTTTAAAGTCGCTCGGCATCAGAAACTTTGATGTATGCATCGTCACCATCGGCGGAAATTTTCAAAACTCGCTGGAAACCACTTCTTTGCTTAAAGAACTCGGCGCAAAATTAGTTGTGTCCCGCGCCGAGCGTGATGTGCAGGCAAAATTTCTTTTGCGCAACGGAGCGGACGAGGTCGTTTACCCGGAAAAACAGGTAGCAAATTGGGCTGCTATTCGGTACACCGCCGACCACATTCGGGATTACATCGAGGTTGATGATGCTCATGGCATTTTTGAGGTAGAGGTGCCGGAGGAATGGATCGGCAAAACCGTCGGAGAACTGGATATCCGCAGAAAATACAGCATCAATATTATGGCAACCAAGGAGAACGGAAAAATCAATATGGCAGTTTCATCGGAAACCGTTCTTACGGACAAGATCACTCTTTTGGTTCTCGGTGCTTACAAAGAACTGCAAAAGTGTTTTCGCATTTAACAGAGGTGAATGAGGATGGCTGAGCTATTGCTGATTGTCAGCCTGCTTGGCATATTTGCTTTCGGATTTTTTCTTATGAGCAGACTGGATCGATTTCTTGAAGAAAACAGAAAGGCACTGTTAAAGGAAAACGAATCCTGCGAGCCTTCCGAAGTCCTGCTGCCGCCGGGACTGTCCGACAGCGAGATTTTAAGCGAGATCCGCCGCTTTCGGGAAACGCACGGAACAGTCGATATTATTCTTTCCGACGGGAAAGAGGATGCATTTTAGTTTGCAGTAGACTATTTCACGGTTTTGATGTATAATAAAACAAAAGGACGGTGAAACCGATGAAAGTACAAACCGAACAGTCAAAATTCGATACAGACGAGCATATCCTTGTCTGCCTATCCTCTTCGCCGTCCAATGCAAGGATCATACACACCGCCGCAAAGATGGCTAAGGTCCTTCATGCAAGATTTACCGCCATCTATGTGCAGACGGATGCAGTCATAAATGATGAGGATCAGTCCCGACTTTCGCAGAACATACAGCTCGCGCAAAGACTCGGCGCCGAGATCGTTATGACGCACGGCGAGGATGTGCCGTTGCAGATTTCGGAGTATGTTCGGCTTTCCGATGTGACCAAAATCGTGATCGGGCAAAGCAGTGCCAGACGCAGAGGGCTGTTTGGGAGACCGACTCTCACCGAAAAGCTGATCTCCTCCGCCCCCGATGTTGACATTCATATTATTCCCGATGCACTGAACTACACAAAGCCGCACAGACGCCGTCTGTTCCTTGGTGCAGAGATACCTTCGCTGCGGGATATTGCCGTGACCGTCCTGACACTTGCCGTATGCACGGCGATCGGGTTTCTGTTCGATCATCTCGACTTTCCCGATACCAATATCGTTACGGTATACATCCTCGGTGTGCTGATGATCTCCGTTTTGACCAAAGGATACCTTTGCAGTATGGCAGGCTCACTTCTGAGTGTTGTATTGTTCGGATTTTTCCTTACCGAACCCAGGTTGTCCTTTCAGACCTATGCCGTAGGCTATCCCGTTACCTTTGCAGTCATGCTGGCGTCTTCCATTCTCACTGGCACTCTTGCCTCGAAGCTGAAAGATCATGCAAGGCTCTCGGCTCGCTCCGCGTTCCGTGTGCAGGTGCTGTTTGACACTGACCGTCTGCTGCAAAAAGCAAAAAGCAACGATGATGTTTTAAGCGTGACCTGTATGCAGCTCTCGCGGCTGCTTGACCGCAGTATTGTTGCCTATACGAAAGGCGAAAACGGAATGTTGTCCGGGCGGCTGTATGCCGAAAAAAAGGATACACACGCTGAAAAGCTGCTAAGCGATGCAGAGCGGCAGACCGCAGAATGGGTGCTTCAAAACGGTCGCCGTGCAGGAGCAACGACAGCACAGTTTGGAAAATCCGAATGTCTTTTTCTTGCGATCCGTGCAGGTGGCAGAGTCTACGGTGTAATCGGGATACCGATGAAACCCGAAAAGCCCGATTCATTTGAGAGCAGCATCGTACTATCGGTTGTGAACGAATGTGCACTGGCAATGGATAATGCTCACAACGCCGCCGAAAAGGAACGGGCGGCAGATCTTGCAAAAAGCGAGCAGCTGCGCGCCGACCTTTTGCGGTCGATCTCACACGATCTGCGCACGCCGCTTTGCTCCGTTTCGGGTAATGCGGACACGCTTTTGCATAACGGGGGCTGCCTGGACGAAGCAACCAAGCAGCAGATCTATAAAGATATTTATGACGATTCCGAATGGCTGATCGGCGTGGTGGAAAATTTGCTGTATGTTACACGGCTGAATGACGGACGCCTGAAGCTGGAGCTTACCGACCAGCTTGTAGACGAAGTGGTCAACGAAGCCGTTTCGCATTTGAAGAAAAAATCCGTCGGACACAAGGTGACGGTAAGGTGCGACGATCTGATCCTTGCCCGTATGGACGCACAGCTTATCGTGCAAGTCATTGTCAACCTTATTGATAATGCTTTGAAATATACCGAACAAGGCTCCGAGATCTGCGTAAGTGCCGAAAAACAGGGCGGGGATGCCGTGATCCGAGTCACCGATAACGGAAACGGAATTGCAGACGATATGAAACCGCATATTTTTGAAATGTTTTACACCGGGAAAAATACCGTCGCAGACAGCCGCAGAAGCTTCGGAATCGGGCTTGGCCTGTGTAAATCTATCGTAGAGCTGCACGGCGGAACGCTGACGCTTACGGATAACGTACCGCACGGCTGCATATTTACCTTTACTTTACCGCTCAGCGAGGTGACTCTGAATGAATAAACCCCTTGTACTCGTCGTGGAGGACGACCGCCCCGTCCGCAATCTGATCGTAACAACGCTAAAGGCTCACGATTACCGCTACCTGACCGCGGAGAACGGACACGGTGCGATTATGGAGACGACCTCCCATAACCCGGATATCGTTCTGCTGGATCTGGGTCTGCCGGATATCGACGGAACGCAGGTAATCGAAAGCATCCGCTCATGGTCAAATATGCCCATTATTGTAATCAGCGCGCGCAGCGAGGATAAAGACAAAATCACGGCGCTGGATGCCGGGGCTGACGACTATCTGACAAAGCCCTTTTCCGTAGAGGAGCTTTTGGCACGACTTCGTGTCACGCAAAGAAGACTGTTGCTTTTGCAGGCAAACAGCGATGCCGATTCTCCAGTTTTTCAAAACGGCGAGCTTAAAATCGATTATGCCGCCGGCTGCGCTTATTTAAACGGGGAGGAATTGCACCTGACCCCTATTGAATACAAGCTTTTGTGTCTGCTCTCTCATAATGTCGGAAAGGTGCTGACACACACCTATATCACGCAGCAGATTTGGGGCAGCAGCTGGGAAAACGATATAGCTTCCCTGAGAGTGTTTATGGCGACACTGCGCAAAAAGCTGGAGCCGCAAAAGGACAGTCCGCAATACATTCAGACGCATATCGGCGTCGGTTACCGTATGCTGCGGGTAGACTGAGAAAAGCGAGAAAACAAGGATTTGAACCGATATGCAATAGAAAATCTTTTCGGAATTGAAGGGCTGAATATCGCTTGGTACGGACTCATTATCGCCTGCGGTATGGTGCTTAGCTTTGCTTTGGCGATATGCCGATGCAGAAAAACCTGCATCAACAAGGAGCATATATACAATCTTGCTCTTTGGCTGATCCCCGTATGCATTATTTGTGCAAGAGCCTACTATGTGATTTTCTTCCTGAAAAACTGCGGAAAGGAAACGGCAATTAACAATGATCTACCTGAAATTATTCCTGAATTTTTTAATGATCGGTGCCCTTTCCTTCGGCGGCGGATACGGAATGGTTTCCCTTGTAAGAGAAACAGTCATTTCAAACGTCTGGCTAACGGAAAGCGAATTCTTAAATTTTATTGCCGTTTCGGAATCGACACCCGGTCCGCTTGCCGTTAATATGGCGACATTTATAGGCTCCACACAAGGCGGCATTCTTGGCTCGTTTCTTGCCACGCTCGGCGTTGTTCTTCCGTCTTTCATTATTATACTTTTAATTGCGGCGGTGCTCAAAAACCTGATGAAATATGCCGGCGTCAACGCTTTTCTCTCCGGCGTCCGCGCCCTGCGTTATTGCAATGATTCTCGCTACGGCAATCGGTATGACCATATCAACATTGCTTGGTTTTACGAATATTCATTCGGCGCTTGCTCCGGATCCTAAATCCATTTTGGTCTTTGCCATTCTGTGGCTGACACATTTCGAATATAAAAAATCAAAAAAACTGCACCGTCGCCGATTATAATGATACTCTTTTCTGTCGCACTCGACATGTTGCTTTGGGGAGTATAAAACACAGCCTGTGCAAATTTGCCGTCCGAAACCGGGCGGCTTTGCTGTTTTTACGGAAATATACTGCTTACTATTCCAGACTGACGAACGCCGCCATTGTAGAATAAATCACTTTGCGGTAACTGTTACGCCCGCAATCTTAATCAAAGATCAAAACTTTTTCTAATCATTTTCCTGTTAGCTATAAAAAAGCACAACGCCACAGAGTTTTAAATCTCTGTGGCGTTGTGCTGCTCTCAATCGGTCACTTTTTGAAAGTGTCCTTATGAGAGCCTGCCTTTTACTGGACTTTTTGGCACATGACTCTAATTTTGATAGAAACCCGTTAAGGGGGTGCAATTACGGTTTGGAGGGGGGGTGCAGTTCTTTGCCAAAGGAAGAGTGCACTAGTCAACAAAAAATGGACACAAAAGCGAAAGAAATGGGCAGGGAAATATGAGTTATTGATCAGGCGTGGCGGGGGCACAGGACATTCTGAATTGAACGGGTGTCAGATAGTTAAGAGAATAGGCAGGTCTTTGCTCATTGAATGCTTTTGACGCATATACAGCTCCCTGATCGGAGTGCAGGATCATCCTGCATTCGGGATGCTGCTTTTTGAGTTCAAGCAGATCCCGAAGGCCGCTGATGTAGGTCATCTTGTCTCCGCGCTTGGATGAAAAAGAATGGCTGACGATCTCGCTTTTCCACAGATCCATATGCAGCGTCAGCTCATAATATACGCCCTTCACATAGAAAGCCGTCATGTCGCTGACGATGCATTGAAGCGGACTGTCGATCCTCAGTTCTGTCATAAACAGATTAGGGAATACACGGCACGTATCGCCCGGCTTTTTGTACCTGTAATGCTTTGCCCTGCTTTTGATTCCGGCAATTTTGCAGCATTTATGGGCATACGCGGAGGAAAGCACGAGGCCGGTATCCAAACGTATCTTGGCATTGAGCCACCGATAGCCGTGGGATGGGTACTTCACGTGGTATTCCCGAAACAGCATAATATTGTCGATCAGAGCCTTTGCCCGTTCGGATGGATTTGACAGTCTCTTTTTCCATGCGTAGAAGCTGCTTCGGCGTGTGTTCATCGCTTCGCACAGCAGCTTTACCGGGAATTCGCCCGGCAATATGTAGAATAAAAAGAACGAGCAGCGCCTCGAAAGGTTTTATACAGCATTTCAAGGCGCTGATTGCGATTTTTATTGCGGATATTTCTTCAGAAAGTGGTGGAAATAATCACAACGATATGTTACAATTCCTATGAAGAGGAAAGATGAATCATAATTTTTTGCCGCCTTTTTTCTTTTTATTGAAAAGATGCGTTGTTGAATATAGGAGTAATAATGTAATTTGTGCTTGAAAGAGCAACTGATACACACAACAATGCGGTTCAGCTTTCGCTGTGCCCACTCACATCCACGTACTCTGCAATGAATATAAATTCTCAAGCATGTCTCAACACAGATTTTTAATGCTGTGTTACGGCGCAAGGCTTTCTGAGCCTTTTGTGTCTTACACGCAGCGGAAAGGAACGGTCATAACAATGAAAGAAAACCAAGAAAAGAAATCAAAGCTTTCCGGATTGGGTGCCACGCTTCAGCTCGGGAATAAGCCGCTTTGGAAGGAACGCGTGTCATATTTCTTCGTGAACCTCGGAAACATCCCTATAATGACCATGGTCAACGCATACCTTTCGATTTTCTATACCGACACACTCGGCATGGACGCAAAGGTCGTCGGAACAATGTTTTTGATAGCAAGAGTTTTTGACGGAGTGAATGACCCGCTCATCGGTTATTTCATTGACAGAGCGCCAAACTCAAAGTTCGGAAAATTCAGACGGATTCTTATTGTCGGAACGATCATCTGCACCTTGAACTATGCCGTGGTATGGATGGGTCCGGCATATGTTTCGGACTCGATGAAGGTTATAGTTGCCTATATTTCATATATGCTTCTCGGTGTGACCTTCCCCGTTATGGACATTTCACTCAACAGTATGCTTCCTGTAATGACAAACGATATGGAGGAGCGAAATTTCCTTGCAATGCTAAAAAATTTTGCTTACGGTCTCGGCGGTGGACTCAACCTCATAGCTCCTATTGTTTTCGCAAAGTTCAACTCTTCCGTCAAGGGCTATAATATTATGAATCTGCTTGCTATGGGAATCATCCTTTCGTGCTCGCTCGGCGGAATCACGGGCATTCATCAGCGAGTCGAACCGCTCAAGGATGCCGGATATAAAGCAACGGATGTTTTAAGAATCATTAAATTGAAGCCGCTTATCGCTTTCTTCATCGGCGGACTCATTGTTCAGACGGGACTTGCGTTCGTTGCAACGTCGAATTCATATTATGCAACGCACGCGCTCGGCTCGATCGGAAAGCTCACGATTATGAATACGGTCGCAATTGTCGGCGGCCCCGTCTCATTGCTTGCCGTTCCGCTCGCGAAGAAGATTGGAAAGCGCAGGATTTATGTTTGCGGAATGATCGTCACGGCGATCGGTTGTCTCGTTCGTCTTGTTGCGGTCAACGACAAAACGAGCGGTCTTGTCGCCGCCTGCATCTCAAGCGTAATTTGCAGCTGCGGAACAAGCTTTGCACAGCTTTTGTATTATTCGATTCAGGCGGATAATATCGACTATGTGGACTACAAGCTCGGCCTGCGTGCTGAGGGCGTGATTGCCGCAGCGACTTCAATGATTACAAAAATCAGCAACGGAATAGGCGCAGCTTTTTCGCTTTACGTTCTTTCATGGACAGCAAACGGCGACGGCTCATACACAAAGTTAGGCCTCAGCCTTGCTGACGGCTTGATTCCTGGTATAGTGGTTTTTGTTGGTGCGATTGTATTCTTGTTGCTTTACAGAATCAACAATGAAGAAGCCGAAAAAATTCAGGCGGTGCTTTCGGAAAGACGGGAGACGGCGGAAAATGAAACTTAAAAATATCCGAATCGATGATCTGTGCGGTTTTGCCGTGACAGACAGTGAAAATCCGCGTTTCACTCTTGAAACCGAAAACGAGCTTGAAAACGCTTTTATTTCTTCATATTCCCTTAAGGTCAAAAGTGACGAAGCTGTCCTTTGGCAGACAGAAGAGCAAAGCTCTACTGTCGACAATATAGTTTATGGCGGAAGAGCTCTCCTCCCGTGCACGGTTTATACGGTGGAAGCGACGGTTTGTGACAATTACGGAAACAAAGCCGAAAAAACGGCGGAGTTTGAAACGGGCTTTCTTTCCGGTGATTTTTCTGCGGAGTGGATAACGAAGCCGAACTATCACGTCGGTTTCGGAAAAAGCCCCATTCCGCTCGTCTTCAAACGTCAGTTTTTGCTTTCGGGTAAGGTGAAAAAAGCGCGGCTTTATTCAACCGCGTTCGGAATTTATTCTTTCACGCTTTGCGGAAAAGAGATTTCCGACGACCGCTTTGCTCCCGGTTTCACGAGTTTTGAAGACCGACTTCAATATCAGGCTTATGACATTGCGCCGTTTCTCGAAGAGAAAAACGAATTGGTTTTCACCGTTGCGGGCGGTTGGGCGGTTGGGATTTTTGGCCTGAATAGAAGTAATAAGCTCGGCGCCGACAGGCTCGCGCTCAAAGCGCTTGTTCAAATCGAATATGACGATGGGCGAAAAGACGAAATTAAAACCGACGAAAGCTGGCTCGTTACCGCTGACGGGCCTGTCAGAGACGTGTCGTTTTATAACGGAGAGATATTCGACGCAACGAAAACCTTGAGCAAGGCGATCTTCGAAAATGCCGAAAAAGAGAAGCCCCGTATTTCTCCGCGCCTCGTCGCATCGTACGGAAAATTTGCAAAAATAATCGAAACGCTCGAACCGAAAGAGATTCAAAAAAGCCAAAACGGCTATATCTATGATTTTGGTCAAAACTGCGCCGGAGTTCTCGAACTTGAAATTAAAGGGAGAAAAGGGCAGAGGATAACCGCTCGACATGCGGAGGTTCTTTTGAACGGCGAGCTTTTTACAAAGCCGCTGCGTTCGGCGAAAGCAAAGCTTGAATATGTTTGCGGCAGAGAAGAAGAGACCTACTGCCCGAAATTTACCTTTATGGGTTTTCGTTATGCCGAGCTTTGCGGAATTGAGCCTGAAAACGTCAAGGTCAGAATGAAGGTTATTTCCTCGATTGACGAGGAAACGGGAGACTTTTTCTGCTCCAACGAAAGCATTAACCGCCTTCAAAAGAATATAAGATACAGCGGTTTTTCAAACTTCCTTGAGATCCCGACCGACTGTCCGCAGCGCGACGAAAGACTCGGTTGGACGGGCGACATCTCCGTTTTTGCTTCGACGGCGTGTTTCAACTCTGTCTCTTATACACATCTCCGAGCCCACGAGAC
>ENA-OZMI01000151-OZMI01000151.1-human-gut-metagenome-genome-assembly--contig:-NODE-151-length-12101-cov-6.145359_pt1 | contig 12101 bp, 10 predicted proteins | sample MGYA00244183_ERZ653801 | MGnify/ENA primary metagenome ERZ653801 (study PRJEB26926, sample SAMN06164433) | human gut metagenome | biome: ENVO:00009003; feature: ENVO:2100002; material: ENVO:00002003... | reverse complement strand
GGTTCGTGGTGGTCAATACCGGTGCCGGTGCTTCGGATGCAGAAGAAGTATTACTTGTATTTCCGGTAGTCGGCATCGATGTGGAAGGAGCCGAGTTAGAAGGAGTCTGAGTTCCGGGGGCTGGGGTTGCAGGTGCAGGTGCCACAGCATTTGGATCCTTTAAGACATAAAAAATCTTATCTCTCATATTCTCCGCTAACGTTTCATTGTACAGATAAAAGCTTGTACTCAGTTTACCGGATGCATCTGTTTCTTTCGAGGTCGTCCAATAATATACTCCGTCTTTGTAAAATTTTCCTATAATTACTTCATCCGCATCTTCCGGAAATGAATCCGCAGTGTAATGTGTATTTAAAAATTGTTTTCCCACGCTACTGGTAAAAATCGGCAAATCAGCATTTTCCAAATCACTTATCGTAGTTGCTCTTACCCATGTTTCATCTCCTGTCCATTTATGCCAGTGTGCATAAATGGTTGTTGATGCATTATACTCTTTATATAGACCCAAACCCTCTGTACCTTGCAGAGTAGAAAACCACCCAGTAAAAATATACCCTTCCTTTGTAGGCGAAGGCATACTTGTAAGCAATCCACCCGCCGTCTTGTCAGTGGTGACTGCTAAATTTCCTCCATTAAGATCAAAAGTAACTGTACATTCTGGATGATAATAATACGTGTGATAAGTGTCCTCTTCTATTTTATCTTTTTTAACACACATAAGATCATTATTCCAGCTGTCACAATATACATAATCGGTTCCTTTTTTCCTATTATGTAACGTTCCGAACTCTGCGCATGATAAGCAATCTCAAATGCCTTAATATATTCTTCTTTTCCATTGTCAAACAGAGTGCTTACATCCGATAAATTTTCGTCCATGGTGGTTTTATTCTCGCTTGTCACCTTAATCCAACCTGATGAAGCTGCTTTTGTACTGATCGTCGGCACTATGCTTACTACCAATGCAATAGCAAGCGTCAAGCTCAGTATCTGGCCTAAAAACTTTGACTTTTTCATAAGAATTTCCTCTCTTTCTTCTGTACTTATGATCTATTACTTTTAGTCATATTATAATATCCTTTTTAAAATACTTGTGAGAATGTACACCAATCGACCCGAATATGACATCAATCGACCACAGTATTTGAGGATTGTAAAATAAAAAATGCCGTAGACTTCAGCATTTTATACTGAAATCTACGGATCAACTTATAGTAAGTTCATAGATGCTTTTTACAGCTTTACTTTTACAAAATCATGTTCCATGGCGGGAAGCACCTTTTCGATCAGATCCGCCGTCCGCATCCGGAGGCTGGAGGTATTGATGCAGGGGTGGCATCCGAAATATTCGCTGTTCAGCACCTCTTCATCGATCAGCAGCTTCACCTGATGTTCCTTATCGTTCATCAGACCGAGTACACTGACAGAGCCGGGGGTGATATCCAGGAATTTCTCCATGTATTCCGGCTTGGCAAAAGAAAGCCTGGCCGAGCCGATCTGCGCCGACAGATCCTTGGTGTGGAACACCTTGGTATCCGGGATCATCAGCAGATAAAATGCGGTCTCCTGACGGTTGCACAGGAACAGATTCTTGCAGACCATGGATTCCAGGATCTCATCCACTTCCTTACAGTCCTCCATGGTCATCGCGGGCGCGTGATCCACGCGGTCATATTCCACGCCTAAGCCATCCAGCAGGTCATAGGTGCGTATCTCTTTGTCCAGTCTGCCGGTGGTATCGGCAGGTCTTCCTTTTTGCAATACTAATGTCATTGTCTTTTCCCCTTTGTTGTCTAATAACCGATGGTGTCATTTACGAGGATCACATGGATCCGGTCCGTATGTCTGGAATATCTCGTGATCAGGAACTGGCAGCAGATGGTATCCGGAGACTTGCAGTCGAAGCATTTTCCGGTTTCTTTGCAGGGAGTCTTGATGTCGAATCTCTGGGCATTGATAGGTGCAGCCACGTTTCTCGCACGCTTCATGGCGCTGTCTAAGTCTGCGCAGACCTTGTTCATGCCGACGATGAAGATTACTTTCCTCGGTCCCTGGGCTATGCAGGAGACACGGTTGGAATTGCCATCGATATTGACCATGACACCGTCGCTGGTGATGGCATTGGCACTGGAGAGGAAGATATCCGCATCATAAGCTGCCATAAGTCCTGCTCTGGCATCCATCTTAGAGCGGTCGATATAGTGGTAATTGCCTGCTTCCAGCGCGGAGATCAGTCCGATCTCTCCGGCACTCATGCATCCGCCCATGGCAATGGTGCTTCCCTCCGGGATCAGCTCCAGTGCCTGTTTCAGCGCAGCCTCTTTATCCTCTGCGTAATAACCTGACATGTTGCGGGACTGTAATCCCTTGATCACTGTTTTGGCCAGCTGTTCATTTCTTTTTCTGATCATTTCGTTCATCTCTTAACCTTCCTGCCTTTCCGTAATCTGCAAACTTTATTCCTGAGAACCAGATTCTTATTGACATCATTTTATCAAAAAAATAATTCTGTGTATAGCAACCATTTTATATTTGACAATACTTTTCGCATATACTAGGATATTTCCAATATTAGGGAGTAGTTCACATCGGATAACCGGTGTTGTGTTGGTCGTCATCACGTTAGTGAAGCCACAGGCAGTCGCTAACCGGGCAGTACACTTCTACAGAAATGGAACGAGACTTTTATTGTATGTTTATCGTGCAGTAAAAGTCTTTTTTTTGCGTGATAAACAAAGGATCCGGGTACATTATTTAAGAAGGAGGATTTGTATATGACACAAAAAAACATCTGGAATATTTCTGTAAAAGAACTCATGGAAAAATATCAGGTGACAGAACAGGGGCTTACTACTGCCCGCGCGGAGGAGCTTCGCCTGGAAAAGGGTGAAAATATCCTACAGGAGAGCAGGCGCAAAAGTATACCGGAAGTATTTATCAGTCAGTTTGCTGATCTGCTGGTAGTAATCCTGATCATTGCGGCTGCGATCTCCATGTTTTCCGGCAATACGGAGAGTACCATTGTAATCCTGCTGGTACTGGTGATCAACGCCATCCTGGGTACCCTGCAGCATGTAAAGGCTCAGCGTTCTCTGGATAGTCTCAGGCAGTTATCTTCGCCCTGTGCAAAAGTCATTCGAGACGGTGTGAAACTGGAAATTCCATCGAAGAATATTGTGCCGGGTGACATTGTCATATTGGAAGCGGGCGACATGATCGTGGCCGATGGCCGTATCCTGCACAGCTATTCGCTGCAGGTCAATGAAAGCTCTCTGACAGGCGAGTCTGCCAACGTAGAGAAAACAGATGCCGTTATAGAGGGTGATGTGGCGCTTGCTGACCGGGCAAATATGGTCTATTCCGGAAGTCTGGTTACCTACGGACGCGCCGAGATGCTGGTGACTGCTACCGGCATGGAGACGGAGCTGGGTAAGATTGCAGGACTGATGAATGCAGCCAAAGAGCGCAAGACACCGCTGCAGGAAAGCCTGGACAAGTTCAGCAGCAGACTTGCCATACTGATCATGCTCATATGTGCTGTCGTATTCTGCCTGTGTATCTATCGCCGGATGACGCTGTTGGACTCCATGATGTTTGCAGTGGCACTGGCTGTTGCTGCGATCCCTGAGGCACTGAGCTCCATTGTGACCATAGTGCAAGCCTTTGGTACACAGAAAATGGCAAAAGAAAATGCAATTATCAAGAATCTGAAAGCTGTGGAAAGTCTGGGCTGTGTCTCTGTCATCTGCTCTGATAAGACCGGAACACTGACTCAGAATAAAATGACGGTACAGCAGATTTATATAGAAGACCGGTTATACGAACCGGATCAGCTTGACCTTTTGAATCAGACTCATCGCTATCTGCTCTACGACGCAGTCCTCAACAATGATTCCAGTATCGTCGATGACAAGGGCATCGGTGACCCTACAGAATATGCCCTTTTAGAGATGTTTCGAAGGATTAAAGCGGATACATCTTCTATTTTGAAAGAAGCAAATATGCATGAAGATATTCTCCGGCAGAACATGCAGCGTCTTGAGGAAGTGCCTTTTGATTCCGACAGAAAGCTGATGAGTACGAAATATATACTGCATGGTGTACCCACGATCCTCACCAAAGGTGCTGTGGATGTTCTCTTAGACCGCTGTGACTATGTGCGCTGCAGTGACGATATCCGTCCTATGACGGAAGCTGAAAAAGACAAGATCCGTATGCAGAATCAGCTTTTTTCGGAAAATGGCCTGCGTGTATTGTCTTTTGCTTACAAGGAATCGGATGAAAATCTCGACATCCATGCGGAGTATGGCTATACCTTCCTGGGCCTGATCTCTATGGTAGATCCTCCCAGAGAGGAATCTGCAGCTGCCGTTGCAGCTTCCAAGAGAGCCGGCATCCGTCCGGTCATGATCACCGGTGATCATAAGGTAACAGCAGTGGCGATCGCCCGCCGGATCGGAATATTCGAAGAAGGAGACCTTGCACTGACAGGTGCGGAGCTGGATGCCATGAGCGACAGCGAACTGGATGAACAGATAGCGCAAATCTCCGTCTATGCCAGAGTATCTCCCGAGAACAAAATCCGGATTGTAGAGGCATGGCAGCGCAGAGGTAATATTGTCTCTATGACAGGAGACGGTGTGAATGATGCTCCTGCATTGAAAAAGGCGGACATCGGTGTCGCTATGGGAATTACCGGAACCGAGGTGTCCAAGGATGCCGCAGACATGATTCTGTCAGATGATAATTTCGCAACGATCATCAAGGCAGTGGCAAACGGGCGTAATGTATACAGAAATATCAAAAATGCCATTTTGTTTCTGCTGTCCGGTAATACCGCCGGTATCTTAGCAGTATTATACACATCCCTGATGGGACTTCCTGTGCCTTTTACACCCGTACATCTGCTGTTCATCAACCTGCTGACCGATTCTCTTCCGGCCCTGGCAATCGGCATGGAACCGGCAGATGACGACCTTCTGAAGGAAAAGCCCAGGAATCCACGGGAAGGAATCCTCACCAGCGGCTTTATGATTACGATGATAACACAGGGTCTGCTGATCGCAGTAGCCTCCATGACAGCTTATCACATCGGACTGACCGTCAGTTCGGCTATGGCCTCTACTATGGCTTTTGCCACACTGACACTGGCCAGATTGTTCCATGGTTTTAACTGCCGTGGCAGCGAATCCATCTTCCGGCTGGGACTGACCTCGAACCGCTACAGTCTCTATGCTTTCGCCGCGGGAGTCTCTTTACTGGCACTGGTTATTTTCATCCCGGGACTGCACAGTGTATTCAGCGTAGCCGATCTGACTACGTCGGCACTCGGTCAGATCGTAGGTCTCGCTCTCATGCCGACAGTGATTATACAGATAACGAAAATTATCAGGCATAGATAATTGGTTTAATCAATATCTTCCACAGACTGCAATCTTTCCTTTTTTACCTTCAGATATTCTTCCGCATAATGTGTCTCTTCGTTGGTTGTCAGAATTACCTCCTGCCCCTGCGGCATATCAATATCCGTTGCCGCAAGCAGGAGGGAATCCTCCTTCAGCCAGCTTTCCAGCCCTGTGAAAAACTGCGGGTCGTAGTGATCTGCCCCGTTCAGCTCATTATGATATCTGTCAAAGGAATAGTCCACGGGAGACAATACATTATAGTCATAATAGCAGACACCCTGCCCTGTCCAGAAGCTTGTCACTACCAGATAATCGTAGCCGTCTTTTTGTGTAAGGAATATCTGTACGTTCCCGGCATGAGCAATGGCAAATTCCTGCGACCACAGCGGGATGATTCCATATTGTCCGTCTCCCAGATACTCGTAGACCTCTACCGTTCCCCAGTTTCCTGCCTTATGCAGTGCTTCCGTAAAGTCTTCGTTTTCCTCCTCCAGATAGACCTTCGTTACGACCTTTTCCTTGTAGCCGTTATGGGTCAGATCATAATATCCGGTATAGACCTCTGTCATATCCGGTTCTTCTTTTTCGATATTCTCCTCTTCCAGATAACGAGAATATGTTTTTTGTACCGAAAAATCTCCCAGAGAAAAATTACCATCTTTTTGCATGGATACCGGTGCCGTTATATTAAAGCCAGTCTCATAAACCAGGTCCGCCATCTCGTTCATATTTATGCCAACCCCTACATTTGCAAAGGGCTGTCCTCCACGAAAATCATACCGGATCTGCGCCCCCACACCGATGCTTTTATAAGTGTATCCTTCCAGTTTCTGCAACAGACGGGTCTGATCCAGATCAATACTCTTCTGAGCATCTATCTTTCCGTTTTTATCCAGAAAATCCACATGAAGTGTATGGAACTGTTCATCCAGCGTATCCGCCGCAAGGATCCGTCTGTCAAAATCTTCAACCACATTTGTATATTCGGAGACCTTCGGGGTTCCTTTCTGTACATCTACATAATACAGTCCTTCCACATAAATACCGGTTCCTGTCCCCTGTATGGTAGAAATATAGTACTCCTTGTCGCCATCCCCATCATAATCTGCGGCTTCTACCGCAGGTGGTGCCGAATACATATTTCGCCAGGGAATCCCCACCCTGTATTCCCGGTCTCCGTCGTGGATCACCAGACAGTCTTCTGCACCGTTGCCCCAGACACTGACTGTCTCATCATAGGAGTATGACAGCACACCATACTCTCCTTCCGGCAGCTCCCGGGCAGCATCCACCGAGACCTGATCCGCCAGGGTTTTCTCCTGATATAGTCCGGTCTGGTAGGTAATTTTCTCCGGCTCAGGTTCCGTTGTCGTCTCCGGGATTATCTGTGAGGTGGCTGGAGTGGCTGTAGCGGTTTCCTGACTGATTCCTTCTGCCTGAGCAGATTCGGTATCAGAGATTTCCAAAGCGTCCCTACTGCTGCCGCAGCCTGTCAGAGAAAATGCCACGATCAATGCCAGTAATCCGCTACTTATTTCTTTGTGAAGCTTTCTTTTGTACATACGCCCTCCCCCTATAGCCGGTAAATACATTTTCTATCTTTATCATATCTAACGAATCTGGCAAAGTAAAGCCCAAAAAAGCCCAAAAAGTGCCGACACCATGCTTTTCGGTATCGGCACCTTTTCTTTTTAAAATGCTGAAAATCACTCTGAAGACATTGTAACACCTAAAGCCAGCTTTAGATCAAGAATTATTGTTTTACATATCTCTGATTTTTACTATTTGGCTTTTCCGGCAATGTCATTTTTATTAGTCCCAACTCTATGGCAGGCTTGATATAATTTTTTCGAAATGTTTCCTTGGATTTCAAATGCAGTGCCTCCATGATCGCATTAGCGGTATAGGGAACGTCGTACTCCATTACTTCCAACATCCGTTTTACATATTCTGACATATTTTCATTTGTCTTATTTACCTGTATGATAACTTCATCTAATACCTGATCTATCATTCTTAACATAAATTCTATAAAAACATCTGAATTTCCATTCACATGGCATTTTGCTATTGCATCATAATATTCTGCCTGGAATCTTTCAATCTGACTTTCCAACGGAATATATTCAAACACATTTCTCCAACGGTATAGCATTACCGTATGCCATAATCTGGCCATTCTTCCATTTCCGTCTGCAAAAGGATGTATAAACACAAATTCGTAATGAAAAACAGCTGACACAATAAGCGGATGTATTGTCCCTTCACTGTTTTTAACCCATGAAAATAAATCCTTCATCAGTTCATTTACCATATTCGGCGGCGGTGCCACAAAAATACACTGATCTCCGGAAAAGACACCCTCTTCCCCTTTTCTGAATAAGCCGGATTCCTCTACTGTTCTATAGGTCATTATTCCATGGATTTTTTTCAGATCTGACATGCTTTGAGGATTTATTTCCGAGATTTTTTCATATGCAGCATATGCATTTTTCACCTCTTGTATTTCCTTTTGATCTCCCAATACAAGATGACCATTGATGACATCTCTCACTTCAGCCAGAGACAAGGAATTTGCTTCTATTTTTAAGGAAGAATGAATGGATCGGATCCGGTTGTTTTTCCTTAAATGCGGCCTTGTTTCCAATTCCCTGTGACTGCTTATTTTACCTACTTTTTCAGATATAGAAGAAACAAGCTCCAACATTTTATTTGAGATCGTATATGGCGGTTCATATTTTCCCATTTATATCACTCCATCTTGCTTATTATCTTGCTTACTATCTTACTCGTTTTGGATATCATTAGCAATCTTTTTATTTTTCGCTTAAACATTTTCTTTCTCCTTTTCGCATTTTTTTCAACATATCTTGTAGTAATCAAGAAAAGCAGCTATTAAATAAAAATAAGTATTCATGTATAATTTATGATATACTATTTAAAATTATCATTCTGAGAGAAAGGAATTCCGGCTATGGGAATCAGATTAGTCTGCAGTGACCTCGATGGTACACTTTTACAATATGGAAAAAAAGAATTGGAAGGCGAGATCTTTGACCAGATCCGGGCACTTCATGACCAGGGGATCCTGTTTTGCCCGGCGTCTGGAAGACAGTATACCAGCCTGCGGAAGCTGTTTGCACCGGTGGCGGATTGCTGCATTTTCCTGTGTGAAAACGGTGGCGTGATCTACAAGGACGAGCAGTGCATTGCGAAAAATCCCATGCCCCGTGCCCTGGCAGAAGAGATTGCGGAGGATCTGTGGAATCGTAGTGACGGTCAGGGTGAAATCATGCTCTCCGGACAGAATACTGCGTATCTGATGGAACGTGGGCTTGGAATGCTGGACAGAATAAAGTTTATCGGCAACAACTATCAGGTCATTCAGGATCCTTCCGAAATTCCGGAAGACATCGTAAAGGTCTCCGTATATCTCCATGAAGGCGTAGCGGCTTATGCTGACCGCTTCGTCCCCCGCTGGGAGCAGGCGAACTGTGCAGTGGCCGGACCTTACTGGATCGATACTACCCTTGCCAACAAAGGCATCGGTGTCACCTCTATCTGCAGGATCCTTGGTATTGACCTTACAGATGTCATGGCATTCGGTGACAATTATAACGACGTATCCATGCTGGATATCGTGGGACATCCTTATATTATGGATGGTGCAGCGGCGCCCCTTCGGGAAAAATACCCGGATCACACGCCGCGCCCGGAAGACATTTTGCGGGAAATTTTAAACGGATACTCTTAAGCCATGTCCGGATGATCTGCTTTTTCCGGAGGTATTCTGCGACTTCGGCTGCTTCCTTCTGTCTCGTGGTAAAAGTACTGTTTTCGTAATGCCCGTTATATTCCGGCAATAATTTCTTTCACTTCTTCTAGCTGTTTGTCTGTAGCGGAGGCTATCTGCTCTGCCGACAGACCATTCTTATACATTTTCAGAATGAGGCCGGCTTCGCCTTCTATTCGGCCTTCTATACGCCCCTTTTCTCGTCCGATTGCAATTCCTTTTTCTTCAATTCCTTCGCCTAAATTGCACATAGCGCTCACATCCTTTCTCATATTTTCTTCTATGGGAATATTATACTCATTTCCTATGATGTTCAGCTTTTCATCTACACTCAATTCCTGGGACAGCAATGCCCCCAGCAAGCGGTGTAATTCGTAGGTTTCATCATGTTCCGGCAGTTCCCTTGCCAATCCTATCATTACGATGTTGATCAGATCCAGATTTCCCTTCCACTCATAGGAACCGATCACATCCTCTTTGGTAAGGTGGATATGGCTCATGGTATTCTCATCCATATTCATGCATACCCAGATAGAATACACACGCTTGATGTCATCGTAGCGGGAATTCTCAAAATCCCTTTCCTTCTGGGAAGAGACCAGTCTGCTGACATAGAAAATTGCCCGGTTTAAGATCTCGTACTCTCCCGGTTCATCCTTCTGTGCTTCTACGTTAATAATGATCTGCGACAGACCATCCTTCGTCCGCACATAAAAAACAATATCAAATCTCGCCAGTCCTTCGTTGATCTCCTGACTTTCCGTATTAAAACCAACAATACGCTGTCCGTTTTTGTCAAGCATTGCGTTGGTCAGCCCCGGCTCCACAGGCACAGTGCTGATATAAGGGGTTCCTTCTATGCAGTTTGCAACTGTTTTGGGATTCATCCCCTTAAATTCATCCACAGTTTTGATCAAAATCTGTGCCAGAACTCTTTTGTGTCCTACCAGCCGCTTCACTCTTGCATCATACTGTGCTTTCAGATCGGCTGCTTTTACCGCATTCTTCAATTCTGTATTCAATTAATTTCCTCCTTTTGTGTCAGGCAACTATAGATATTTTCAGACGCAAAAGGAATCTATACATATCTATATTATAGCTTACCTGTTTTTGTGATACAACTGGTTTTCTGTGGTGTTTTGCTCCCCTTATTCTTCTGTTGTATTATCTTGAGGGTTCGGCTGACTTTTTTATCAAAGTCTCAGACATCAGCTTTTGCTGACATAGAAATTTTCATAAGTGAAGTGTACTTATAAACAAAGCATACTCTATGTTTTCTAATTATGCAATAACTATATTTCAAAATGATATCATTTAAGGGGACCTTTTACGATCCCCTCGTACATTGCATGTAAAACAAACAAAATCGTTACCTTCCTTCGTTTATTTCCTCCCAGTGCGCTTTTGTCATTACATTTGTATGACCAGTTCTTACTTCCTTCAGTAAAGGCACGGGAACTTCTTCGCAGGTATGATGATACACGAACCCGACCTTTTCCTGCACTCTTTTGGATTTTTGATTTCCCTCATAATATCCGCACCATATGGTATTCATCCCAAGTTCTCCGAATCCATGGCGCAGAATTTCCTTTGCGGCCTCCAGCATGTAGCCTTTTCCCCAAAATGGCTGTCCCAGCCAATAGCCCAGTTCACACTCGTCCTCACGGTCTGTCATATCCGTGTGGCCCTTCAATTTCAGTTCAATGGCACCGATTGCTTTCCCATTCTCTTTTTCACAGATGGCATAGCACTCCGGACCATTGAATACATTTCTGATCACATCGAGGCTTTCCTCTACGGACTTGTGGGGTGGCCATCCTGCGATAGGGCCGACTTCCGGATCTTTTGCATACTCATATAAACTCTCTGCGTCTGCCTCTGTCCATTTTCTTAATACTAATCTTTTTGTTTTCATAAATAATCATTCTCCCATATAAGTGCAACCTCAAACTTCTCTTTTTTCTTGGTCATAGACCTTTTTCGAGTATAATATTGCAATAATCGTTGCTGATAATAAATACACCAATAATAAAATTGTACTGGTTATTCCATTGGCAAATGCAGCCGTAATAATGGTCAATACTCCTGCAACAACAATACTGATGGCTCCAAAACGGTTACTTTTTCTCCATGTATTATCATTATACATACTCCAGGCCGTTCGAAACCCAACTACCGTATTTCGCTTTGCCTTTGTCATATAATTTCCTACTACAACAAAAATAATTCCACATAAGATGCAGGAAATCCTTGCAATATCAACTGTTACCTTTGAACCATTCACATTTTCCTGCACACAAGAGGAATAAAGGATACAATAATTCATAATTCCAAACATGATAGCCTGCGATAGTCCTACCACGCATAGTACCCTTGCGGAGGAATTTGCTTCCATACGTTCTTTATCCGTACTTGCTTTCACGGTCTTTTTTTCGAATGTACCAATTAAAAGGTGCCAAAAGAATGTAACACACAAAATAACTATCGGAAAAATAAAAATTCCGATTTTATGCGGTATCATATCCGGTATCACCTGTAACATCATACTTGCAACCACCACTGGTAGCACCGCAACAATCCACATGATTTTTTTCATCCCTTTGCTCCTCCAAACTGGTTAATCCATAGAATTAATTCATCAAAAACTGTCGTATTGATTTCGTAAAATATAAAGTTTTTTTCCTTATATTCGGATACTAAGTCGGCGCTTTTTAACAGTTTTAAGTGGTAAGACAAAGCAGCCGGTGTGACTTGTAATTTTTCGGCAATCTCTCCAGCATTTAATCGGCCATCTTTTAGCATTATCAGAATCTCTCTCCGTTGTTGATCCGCCAATACTTTAAAAATATTTGTCTGTCTCTTATACACATCTCCGAGCCCACGAGACCTCTCTACATCTCGTA
>ENA-OZMI01000145-OZMI01000145.1-human-gut-metagenome-genome-assembly--contig:-NODE-145-length-12284-cov-4.750756_pt1 | contig 12284 bp, 8 predicted proteins | sample MGYA00244183_ERZ653801 | MGnify/ENA primary metagenome ERZ653801 (study PRJEB26926, sample SAMN06164433) | human gut metagenome | biome: ENVO:00009003; feature: ENVO:2100002; material: ENVO:00002003... | reverse complement strand
TCTGCAGAATCCGGGATACCATTGCACAGGAACTGGTCCGCATCCAGAACACCGCAAAAGCGATCGCAAAGCTGGATGTGTATGCGTCTTTGTCGTTGGTTTCGGAACGAAATCATTATGTACGTCCGAAGTTAAATGAAAAGGGTGTTATTGACATCAAGGACGGAAGACACCCTGTGGTGGAACAGATGATCACCAATGATATGTTTATTGCCAATGACACTTATCTGGATAATGGAAGCCACTGTATCAGTGTCATTACCGGTCCCAATATGGCGGGTAAGTCCACTTACATGCGTCAGACGGCACTGATCGTACTGATGGCGCAGATCGGGTGCTTCGTGCCGGCCAGAACCGCTAATATCGGTATTGTAGACCGGATCTTTACCCGCGTGGGAGCTTCGGATGATCTGGCCAGCGGTCAGTCCACTTTTATGGTGGAGATGAATGAAGTGGCGAATATCTTACGAAATGCCACATCCAAGAGCCTTCTGATCTTAGACGAGATCGGAAGAGGTACTTCCACTTTTGACGGATTGAGCATTGCCTGGGCAGTGATCGAACATATCAGCAACCGCAAACTTTTAGGAGCCAAGACACTATTCGCTACCCATTACCATGAGCTGACCGAGCTGGAAGGCAAAATGAACAATGTGAACAACTATTGCATTGCTGTGAAAGAATGTGGCGACGATATCGTGTTCTTGCGTAAGATCGTAAAAGGAGGTGCGGACAAGAGCTACGGCATCCAGGTAGCGAAGCTGGCAGGTGTGCCGGACATGGTCATCGACCGTGCCAAGGAGATCGTGGAACAACTGTCGGACAATGATATTACGGAAAAGGTGCAGAGCATTGCTATCGATAATAAAAACGATGGTAAGGCAAAAAAACAGCCCAAATACGATGAGGTGGATCTGGCACAGATGTCTCTGTTCGACACTGTGACGGATGAGGATATTCTGAAGGAACTGATGGAGATCGAGGTGACGACGCTGACCCCATTAGATGCACTGAACACTCTGTACCGGTTACAGAATAAGCTGAAGAACCGCTGGAACGGTTAGATATAAGGGAAAGGCATAGGTAGATATATGGGAATACATGTACTGGACTCCCGGACGATCGACAGGATCGCTGCCGGTGAGGTGGTAGAACGACCTGCCAGCGTGGTGAAGGAGCTGGTGGAAAATGCCATAGATGCCGGTTCCACGGCGATTACGGTAGAGGCAAAAGAAGGCGGTATTGAGTTCATCCGTGTGACGGATAACGGTTGCGGCATTGAACGGGAACAGCTGCCCACAGCGTTTCTGCGGCATGCCACCAGCAAAATCGAAGATGCGGATGATCTGAACCATATTGCAAGCCTTGGCTTCCGCGGTGAGGCTCTGTCCAGTATCGCTGCGGTATCCCGTGTGGAGATCATCACCAAGAGAAAAGAGAACCTCACCGGAACCCGCATGGTGTTAGAGGGGGCAAAGGAACAGTCCATCGATGAGATAGGCGCGCCGGACGGTACCACATTCCTCATGAGGAATCTGTTCTTCAACACGCCGGTACGCCGGAAATTTTTAAAACAGCCTGCCACGGAGGGTAGTTATATTACGGATCTGATGGAACATCTGGCACTGTCCAGACCGGATATCTCTTTCAAATTCGTACTGGGGAATCAGACCAGATTCCATACCTCCGGAAATGGTGACCTGCGGGAAGTCATCTACCGGATCTACGGCAGAGAGATCGCCGCGGAGCTGGTACCGATCCAGATGGAAGAAAACGGTATTAAGATTGAGGGGTATCTGGGCAAACCGGTACTGGTGCGTTCCAACCGCAATTTTGAGATCTATTTTATCAACGGTCGTTTTATCCGCAGCGGTGTGATTGCCAAAGCCATTGAAGAAGGTTATAAGCAGTATCTGATGCAGCATAAATTTCCGCTGTGCGTATTGCACATCACCATGGATACGGAGACCGTGGATGTGAACGTACATCCCTCCAAAATGGATGTGCGGTTCTCCGACGGCATGGCATTTGCCAGAATGCTGAGCGAGAAAATAGCAACAACCCTGCGGAACCGGGAAATGATCCCGGATGCTTCCTTAGAGGATGAAAAATCCATTCAGAAAAAGGAGCAGGAAGACAGAAAAGCTTCCTGGAAGGAACACACGCCGGAGGTGTTCGAGAAAAAAAGAGAAGAAAGCTACCGCGTCATGGAGGCTGCCAAATATGAGGCGGTACCGAAAGACCGGAGGGAATTTATACAGAAGCCGATATGGCAGGAGACACATGCAGGTATACAGACGAGTCTCCGTAAACCGGAACCGGTAAGTGAGCAGACAGAGGTACAATCTATTGCACCTGCGGCAACACCGGAATCGAAAGAGGACGATTTTTTCGTGGAGGCAGCACCGCCGGAGCCAAGGGATGAGACTTCATCAGAGCCTGTTATCTGCCCGGAGACCGCTGAGGTGATGGTGAAGGATGTACAGCAGATGAATCTGTTTGAAGAGAAACTGTTATCTGTGCAGAACCGCAGCCGCTACCGTATCATCGGACAGGTCTTCGATACCTACTGGCTGATCCAGTTCGAGGATAAGCTGTTCATCATTGACCAGCATGCCGCCCATGAGAAGGTGAAATACGAGCGCCTGATGAAACAGTTCCACGAAAAGAGCGTGGTCTCCCAGCGCCTGATGCCTCCCATCATTGTCAGCCTGACGGGGCAGGAGGAAAGCGTTCTTCATACTTATGAGGATGCCTTTACACAGCTGGGATTTGAGATCGAAGCCTTCGGCGGCAACGAATATGCCCTGCGCAGTGTCCCGGTAGATCTCTACGGGTGCAGCGAGAGAGAACTGTTTTTAGCGGTGCTTGATGAACTGTCACAGGAGATCGGCAACCGCGGAAGCTTTCAGGTCATCGAGGAGAAGATCGCATCCATGTCCTGCAAGGCAGCTGTTAAAGGTAACAACCGATTAAGCCTTCAGGAGGCGGAACAGCTGATCGATGAACTTCTGACACTGGATAACCCCTACAACTGTCCCCACGGCAGACCTACCATCATTACCATGACGGAGACTGACCTGGAGAAGAAATTTAAGAGGATCGTATAATGCGCTTACTGATCAAACAACGAGTATTTTCCTGGACAGATTCTTATGATGTCTATGATGAGAACGAAAATGCAAAATACTTTGTAAAGGCGGAATTTTTCTCCCTGGGACACCAGTTACACATATATGACAGAAATGATCGTGAACTGGGTGTGATCAGGCAGCGGCTGTTTACCCTGCTTCCGGCATTTGAAATCGAAATCGGCGGGCAGGTGAAAGGCGAGATCCGCAAACAGTTTTCTTTTTTCAAACCCAGATACGAGATTGATTATAACGGCTGGCGCGTGGAAGGAGATTTTCTGGGATGGGATTATGATGTATACAACGGATGCAGCAGTATCATTCATATCTCCAAGGAACTGTTCCATTGGGGAGATACCTACACGATTAACTTTGCTGATCCTAAGGACGAACTGGAAGGGCTGATGTTAGTCATTGCTATCGATGCTGCAAACTGCACCCAGAATAATGGATAATGTGTAAGGAAGAAAAATTATGTCGGTAACACAATCTATAAAAAGACCGTTAGTCGTACTGACCGGTCCCACCGCAGTTGGTAAGACGAAACTGTCCATTGCCCTGGCGAAAGCTATAGGTGGGGAGATCCTGTCAGCCGATTCCATGCAGGTATATAAACATATGGATATCGGATCCGCCAAGATCCGCCCTGAGGAAATGCAGGGAGTGCCCCATCATCTGATCGACATTCTGGAGCCGTGGGAAGAATTTAATGTGGTGGTATTTCAGAAACGGTGTCTGGAATGCATGGAACAGATCTATGACAGAGGGCATATCCCAATCCTGGTGGGAGGCACCGGGTTCTATATTCAGGCGGTGCTTCGGGGTATTGATTTTACGGAGAACGAAGAGAATACCGAATACCGGGAAAAAATGGAACAGCTTGCGAAAGAAAAGGGACCGGAAGTACTACATGACATGCTCAGAAAAATTGATCCGGTTTCAGCAGAGAACATTCATACAAACAATATCAAGAGAACCATCCGTGCACTGGAATATTATGAACTGACCGGAGAACCCATCTCTGCGCATAATGAAAGGGAAAAAGAGCGCACGAGCCCATACAATTTCAGCTATTTTGTCCTGACGGATGACAGAGAAAATCTGTATGCGCGGATCGAAGCCCGTATCGATGAAATGCTGTCGGAAGGACTGGTGGAGGAAGTCAGAAGCCTGAAAAAAATGGGCTGTCACAGAGGAATGGTATCCATGCAGGGGCTGGGCTATAAAGAGATCCTGGAGTACCTGGACGGAGAATGCAGCCTGGAGGAAGCGGTGTATACTCTGAAGCGGGACACCAGGCATTTTGCCAAGAGACAGCTGACCTGGTTCCGCAGGGAGAACGCAGTTACCTGGCTGGATAAACAGCAATTTGACTATGACGAAGAGAAAATTTTAGAATATATGATAAAGGAATTAGGAGAAAAAGGGATCTATGAAAAACAGCAATAACAGTAATGAAGAAATGTATCTTTCCATGGGGATCAGCAAGACGGTATATGACTATGGATGTGTCATAGAGAAAAGTCTGCGGGAGCGTTTTGACGAGGTGGACCGGAATGCGGAGTATAATCAGTTAAAGGTGGTAAAAGCCATGCAACAGCATCAGGTAAGTGAAGCCTGCCTGCTGGGTACTACCGGCTACGGATATAACGACCTGGGAAGGGATACCTTAGAGGCGGTTTATGCGGCAACGTTCCACACAGAGGATGCTCTGGTGCGTCCCCAGATCACCTGTGGTACCCATGCACTGGCACTGGCTCTGATGAGCAATTTAAGACCCGGAGACGAACTGCTGTCCCCCGTAGGCAAGCCTTATGATACTTTGGAAGAAGTCATCGGCATCCGCCCTTCTAAAGGGTCTCTGGCAGAATACGGTGTAACCTATCGCCAGGTAGACCTGCTGCCGGACGGAAGCTTTGACTATGATAAGATCCGTGAAAACATTAATGAGAAGACCCATCTGGTAACCATTCAGAGATCCAAGGGATATCAGACCAGACCGACCCTGTCCGTACAGCGGATCGGCGAGCTGATCGCCTTTATCAAAGGCATCAAGCCGGATGTGATCTGTATGGTGGATAACTGCTACGGAGAATTCGTGGAGACGATGGAACCCTCCGATGTGGGTGCGGACATGATCGTGGGATCCCTCATTAAAAACCCCGGCGGCGGACTGGCTCCCATTGGTGGCTATATTGCCGGTAAAAAAGAGTGTGTGGAAAATGCTGCATACCGTCTGACATCCCCGGGACTCGGTAAGGAAGTAGGAGCATCTCTTGGCATTCTGAAGGATTTTTATCAGGGATTTTTCCTGGCGCCTACTGTGACGGCGGGTGCATTAAAGGGAGCGATCTTTGCAGCTAATGTCTATGAAAAATTAGGTTTTGCGGTAGTACCGAACGGTACGGAGAGCAGACATGATATTATCCAGGCGATAACGTTTGGACAGCCGGAGGGCGTCATCGGCTTCTGCCAGGGAATTCAGGCAGCGGCTCCGGTAGACAGCCATGTGACACCGGAACCCTGGGATATGCCGGGATATGATGCACAGGTCATCATGGCGGCAGGGGCATTCGTATCCGGATCCTCCATTGAACTGTCCGCAGATGGTCCTATTAAGCCACCCTATGCCGTATATTTTCAGGGTGGACTGACCTGGCAGCATGCCAAGTTCGGCATTTTGAAATCCCTGCAGTCGTTGCTGCAGAAGGGAATCGTGACAGAAGAACAGCTAAGGCAGGCAATGTAGAACCTGCCAGAAAATACGAATCCTGTAGAAAAAGCGCAAAATAAAATCCACTAAATTTGTGTACAGAAGAAGCTTTTTGTGATAGTATTAAAAGACGTATGGAAGATGGAGGCTCGCGGGGAGCACCTATCGGATCCGGAAAGTGTACACGAAAGAAAGAAGAGGAAGTAGTTTGAAGAGAATTAATTGGGTTTTGGTTGTACTGGTGCTGATCGGATTTGTGATCGGCAGATTTATAGGAACTTACTTTGACGGTACCTTTCTGAATTACGGACAAAATTTCGGACTCAGCAGTCCGGTAGAACTGAATCTTGGTTTTATCATTCTTACGTTCGGGCTGGAGTTCAATATTACCATAGCGAGTGTGATCGGTGTGATCATTTCGTTTGTGGTATATCGTTTTATCCGTTAGATATCATACGTCGGAGAAGGCAGAAGGAGACTTATGCCTGTTAAATTGACACAACAAAGTAACACTAACGCACAGCTGCCCTATGAACGATTCCAACAATTCGGACCGGAGAACCTTACGGAGGCGGAACTTCTGGCAGTCATCCTGCGGACAGGAACCAAAGATACTTCCGCAGTGGAGCTGGCAGAAAAGGTCCTGGCACTGGCAAAATATCCCAGGGAAGGACTTTTGGGTCTGCACGATGTAAGCGTGGAGGAATTGACACAGATCCGTGGGATCGGCATAGTGAAAGCAGTGAAATTAAAATGCATCGCTGAATTATCCAATCGTATGAGCCGGGCGAGAGCAAGCACCGGGATCTGTTTTACCCGTGCGGATATGGTGGCGGAATATTTCATGGAGAAGCTGCGACATAAGGATACAGAATGTGTGTATCTGCTCTGCCTGGATGCCAAGGGACAGTTGATCCGGGAGAAAAAGCTGTCGGACGGCTGTGTGAACATGGCTCTGATCTCTCCCAGAGAGATATTTTTAGAAGCATTGAAAGACAAAGCGGTGAATATCATCCTTGTGCATAACCATCCCAGCGGTGATCCGACGCCCAGCAGAGCGGACAGAGAACTTACCGACAACGTGGCCGGAGCGGGAGAACAGATGGATATTCCACTGTTAGACCACATTATTATCGGGGATAACAGGTATACTAGCTTTAAAGAACAAAAATTATTAAGATGATATAAGAAAGGAAAACGACAGTGGCAAACAACGCATTCGGTATCGACCTCGGTACCAACAATATAAAGATCTATAATCGCAATGATGACAACATTATGATCGAGAAGAATATGATTGCCATCGAGAACAAAAATACTTTATTTGCTTACGGAAACTCTGCATTTGAAATGTATGAAAAAGCGCCCAGTAATATTCATATTTCTTATCCGCTTTCCAACGGTGTGATCGCGGATATTAAAAATATGGAGACTTTGGTGAAGTATTTTATCGGAGATCTGCAAAAAGGCAATACCAAGCCTTCCGATTTCTTCATTGCGGTGCCGACGGATGTCACTGAGGTGGAAAAAAGGGCGTTCTACGATCTGGTCAAGGGAGCAAACGTAAAAGCTAAAAAGATCATGGTAGTGGAAAAGGCGGTAGCCGACGGCCTGGGACTGGATATCGATGTGAAAAATTCCCAGGGTGTGCTGGTGGTAAATGTCGGTTACGAGACCACGGAGATCTCCATTCTGTCTTTGGGTGGTATCGTATTAAGCCGTCTGATCAAGGTGGGTGGTATGAAATTTGACGATGCCATCCGTGCCGCGGTCAGAAGAGAATTCTCACTGATCATCGGTGGCAAGACAGCGGAAAATGTAAAGATTGCCCTGAAAGAACTGGAAGAAGAGGGCAAGGGTGCCATCGTATACGGCAGAGATATTGTGACCGGTCTTCCGGTAGAACGTGAGATCCCCACAAAAATGGTGGATGAGTCCCTGGAAGAGCATTTCAATACGATTATCGATAATGTAAAGGTGATTTTGGAGAGAACTCCGCCAGAACTGGCAGCGGATATTTATCGTCACGGCATTTATCTGACCGGCGGCGCATCCCAGGTGAACCATTTAGCTGAGAGACTGGCAACCGGCACCGGACTGCATGTTAATGTAGCAGAGAATCCTCTGACCAGCGTGGCAATGGGACTTGCCAAGATCATCAAGGATGATAACTATAAATCTGTAGCTTACGCAATTGAAGGGATGAGTAAATGAGCCCAGTCGTAAAAAGAAAAGGGGAGAGGTTTACTTTACCGAGTAAATATCTCCTTTTTATTTTAACTATCCTGTGTACTGTAATGATGTTGGTGACCTTCGGGACCAATGTGTTTAACCGCCCGTTTAACCGTGTGGTGGGATATGTGATCGTTCCCTTTGAACAGGGCATCGCTAAGGCGGGAGAATGGCTATCAAACCGTTCAGATGAACTGGTGCAGATCCGCACACTTTTAGCGGAGAACAGTGCCCTGAAGGAGCAGGTGGCATCGCTCACGGAGGAAAACACCCTGCTGCAGCAGGACAAATATGAACTGAATGAATTAAGAGGCTTATTGGAGCTGGATGAGGAATACGGAGATTATAATAAGATCGGAGCCCGGATCATCAGCAGAGATTCCGGCAACTGGTATTCTTCCTTTGTTATTGATAAGGGATCCAATGACGGACTGGCGGACGATATGAATGTTATAGCGGGGGGAGGCCTGGTAGGCCGCATTACTTCTGTGGGCCCGAACTGGTCCAGAGTGACTTCGATCATCTCCGATAATTCCAACGTCAGCGGCATGACACTGGCTACCGGGGATAACCTGATCGTATCGGGAGACCTGCAGCTTATGGCGCAGGGAGTCATTTCCTTTAGCAAACTGGTGGACAGTCAGGATGCGGTTGTGGAGGGAGATAAGGTAGTCACTTCCGATATCAGTGACAAATATCTTCCGAATATCCTGATCGGTTATATCAGCACGATCAATAAGGATACCAACAATCTGACCAAGTCGGGATATTTAACTCCGGTGGTGGATTTTGAACATCTGAGTGAAGTCCTGGTGATCACAGATAAAAAGCAACAGATTCCAAGCGGAGGAAACATGGATGGAAAATAATAGCAGTATCCTGCGAAAAGTGATTGTGACTCTGTTTGTTGTCCTGTGCTTCATTTTACAATGCAGTGTATTTAACAGCCTTGCGCTGGGAGGGATCATTCCAAATCTGATGATCATTCTGACTTCTTCTTTCGGATTTATGAGAGGGGAAAAGGAAGGACTTCTGATCGGTTTTTTCAGCGGGCTGTTATGCGATATCTTTTTTGGCAGTTTTTTAGGTTTCTATGCCATGATCATGATGTACATAGGATTTATAAACGGGAAATTCTGCAGAATCTTTTATCCGGAGGATATTAAATTGCCGTTGGCACTCATTGTGGTGAGCGATATTTCCTATGGACTGTTGTGCTATATTCTGATGTTTCTTCTGAGAGGGCGTTTTCATTTCCCGTATTATTTTACAAGAGTGATCCTGCCGGAAGCACTCTATACCATTGTTGTAACGATCGTGTTATATCCTCTGATTCTGAAAGTGAACCAGAAGCTGGAGGAAAAGGAAAAAAGGAGCGCACAGAAATTTGTTTCATGAAATAAGAGATCACATTATAAATATTGTGACCAGCAGACTGACCGTACTTACCATAATGTTTTTCTTTTTTGCCGGAGTACTGGTCTATCGCTGTTTTAATCTGCAGATCATCAATGGAGAAGAGTACCTGAATGATTTTATTCTGCAGATTGAGAAGACGAGAGATATTACCAGCACCAGAGGCCGGATCCTGGATCGTAACGGTAATGTACTGGCGGAAAATGAACTGGCTTATTCCGTGAAGATCGAGGATGTATTTGAGTCAAGCCGGAATAAAAATGCCGAGGTGAATGATGTTGTGTACCGACTGATCAAGCTGATTGAGAAAAACGGTGACAGCGTCATCACGGATTTTAAAATTGTCATTGATGAGGATGGGGATTATGTCTATTCTGTAGATGGAACCGCATTGCTGCGTTTCCAGGCGGATGTGCTTGGTTATAAGACGGTAGACAAGCTCTCTGAAGAAGAGAAGGCTATGACAGCCCAGGAACTAATGGAATACTTAAGCCGGGCAAAAGGTTTTGCTATCGGACAGTATGAGGATCCGGAAGATCGTACTTCACCTTTTATTGTCGGAAAAGGTTATACGAAGCAAGAATGGCTGCAGATGGTGACCATCCGGTATGCCATGAATCTGACTTCCTTCCGAAAATATGTGGGAACTACCGTGGCAACGAATGTCAGTGAGAAAACAGTTGCTGTCATTATGGAGAATTCTGATCAGTTAGACGGTGTTTCCATTGTGGAAGATACGGTGAGACATTACATAGACAGCAAGTATTTCGCACATATACTCGGTTATACCGGCAAAATCTCTTCCGATGAACTGACGGATCTGAATGAACAGGTGGTGGCAGAAGGCGGAAGCGAGGATGCCTATACCATTAATGATGTCGTAGGAAAAAGCGGCATTGAATCCTATATGGAGACCACTCTGCAGGGGACCAAGGGCAGTGAAAAAGTGGTGGTAGATAATACCGGTAAGGTAATTACCATCCTGGAGCGGAAAGAGGCCCAGCCGGGAGCGGACGTCTACCTGACCATTGACAAGGATCTTACGGAAGCAGTCTACAATATTGTGGAGCAAAAACTGGCAGGCCTGGTATCCAGCAAGATTATCAATGCCAAAGAGTTTAATCTGCCGGAAAATGCGAAAAGCTCCTCAATTAAGATTCCGATCTATGATGTATATTTTACAATGATCAATAATAATATTCTGGATCGCAAACACTTTGAGGCAGAGGATGCCGGTGAAACGGAACGGGCGGTATATGCGGCATATCTGGAGTACAAGCAGGGTGTCTATGACAAACTGAATTATGAACTGACAGAAGGCGGAACTCCTTATAACAAGCTTTCTAAAGAATATCAGGTATACCAGAGCAATATCGTAAGTCTCTTAAGAGACGACGGCGTGATCATGAAGGAACTTGTAGATGACAATGATGCCACCCAGATCGCATGGGCCAAGGATGAAGTCATCTCGCTGAAGGAATATCTCCAGTATTGCATTGCCATGAACTGGATCGATGTAAGCAGGCTGGATCTGAATGAAAAGTATTCGGATTCTGCGGAGGTGTATAACAAGCTTCAGGAGTATATCATAGAGACAATTGATCATACTACGGAATTCCAAAAACGGTTTTACAAATATATGCTTTTAAATGATAAGATCACCGGAAGACAGATCTGCATGCTGTTGTGTGAACAACGTGTGGTAGATATTCCCGCAGAGGATGAAGAGGCATTGTATGCCGGTAAAATGTCGGCATATCAGTTCATGATGAACCGGATCACCAATCTGGAGATTACGCCGGCACAGCTGGCGCTGGATCCCTGCAATGCTTCGGTGGTCATAACAGATGTCAATACCGGTGATGTGCTGGCCATGGTGTCTTATCCGGGATATGACAATAACAAAATGGCAAATACTGTGGATGCGGAATATTATGCCCGTCTGAACGCGGACAAATCCAGTCCGCAGCTGAATTTTGCCACACAGTATAAGGCGGCACCCGGATCAACCTTCAAGATTGTATCCGCTACGGCGGGACTGATGGAGAACGTGATCAATCTGCAGACCAAGGTGAATTGTGTCGGAACCTTCACTGAGATCACTCCGTCTCCCAGATGTTGGAAGATCTCCGGACATGGGTATGAAAATGTGACTTCAGCGATCAAGGATTCCTGTAACTATTTCTTCTATAATGTGGGTTACCAGCTGGCAACGAGCAGCGGTAGTTATAATGAAGAAGCAGGTCTGGAGACATTGAGCAAATATGCGGATCTATACGGTCTGACCGATAAGTCCGGGGTAGAGATCGGCGAGTATGCGCCGGATGTATCTACCAAGGACCCGGTGCGTTCCGCCATCGGTCAGGGCAGTAACAGTTATACTACGGTAGGTCTGGCCAGATATGTTACCACGATTGCCAACAGCGGAACCTGTTATAATCTGACTTTGTTGGATAAAACAACGGATTCCCGGGGGAATCTTCTGAAAGAATATCATGCGGAAGTGAGAAACCAGATCGATCTGCCGCAGGAGTATTGGAATGCGTTCCATCTGGGAATGCGACAGGTAGTGGAAAATAAGAAATATTTCAGCGATCTGGCGGTAAATGCTGCAGGTAAGACCGGTACGGCAGAGCAGACGGCATCCAGACCCAACCATGCACTTTTCATCTGCTATGCCCCCTATGAAAATCCGGAGATCGCCATCGCAACGAGAATTCCTTTTGGATATTCTTCTGATTATGCAGCACAGTTTACCAGAGATATTATTAAGTATTATTACGGACTGGCAG
>ENA-OZMI01000141-OZMI01000141.1-human-gut-metagenome-genome-assembly--contig:-NODE-141-length-12424-cov-3.656722_pt1 | contig 12424 bp, 9 predicted proteins | sample MGYA00244183_ERZ653801 | MGnify/ENA primary metagenome ERZ653801 (study PRJEB26926, sample SAMN06164433) | human gut metagenome | biome: ENVO:00009003; feature: ENVO:2100002; material: ENVO:00002003... | reverse complement strand
ATTTAAATATATTTTTTAAAGGTACTTATCACAAAAATTCAAAATCTATTTCAAAAAAAATCGCCTCATTTCTCAATAGTAATGAATTGCAGCCATTAAGCAATATTTATGTTATGCCCTTAAAAAATCATTGGTTAACATCAGATCCAGACGAATACATAAATAAAATTTCATTACAAGTAACATATATAAATCAAGAGACCTTGTAAAATACAAGGTCTCTTTTATTTTTCGACTTCTGCCACAACTGAAATATGACAGTTTTCAGGTTGATCAAATAAACTGCCATATGCAGCACGAGCTACTTCCTGTACACCAAATACTATATCCTGCGAAGAATTATAAATATAACCCTCTCGTGGATAGAAAAGCCGCTTTTCTTTTACTGCATTTAATGTCTGCAATGCAGGATCCTCTAAAAATTCTTTGTTATATTTTTCAATATCAAAAGTATTATGATCATTGTAGACAGGCATAATCAAAAGATCAGGATTAATAGCAACCAACATCTCTTTTGTTAAAATCTGCCCATTATGCAATCCAGCATCAGAAACGCCATTTATAACACCTGCATACTGACAAATATCATCAAAAGTACACCCCTTACCGCCATAAGATGTCATCAATGATATCAAAACGAGCTTCTTCCTTTGTTCAGGCTTAATATTATCCACCTTTTCTTTGATTTCTGCTAATTTATCATCCATTTTTGAAATCATAAGATTACCTTTATCTTCCTCGCCTAAAGTTTTTGCTATCAATTTCACATTCTCTTTAACATCAGCAATATTTTTAGGTCCCTTTACAACAACTACTTTAATTCCCAGTTCCCGTAAATTATCAACCATTTCGGCTTTGCCCCAATTATAAATAAATACAACATCCGGCTTTAAAGATAAAATTTCTTCAGCAGAAGGATTTTTTATTTTTCTAGTAATTCTATTAGCCTTGTCTACGATATTGGAGCTTACAGGATCATCAGCCAGAGAATTAATTGCAATCAATTTCTCTTCAGGGAGTATTCCTAACACAATACTGTCTGTTCCCATTGCCAATGTAAGTATTCTTTCCGGTTTACGCTCTAATTGAATTATGGCTCCCTGATCATCAATTATTTCGTAAGCGGCATTTTTTCCATTGCCATCAGCAGAGTTTCCACAGCCATAAATAAAAAAAACTACTATAAGCAGCATCACTGCAAAAAAAGTTTTCGAGGCCATCTTTCTCATTATCTTGAGTTCCTTTTAATATTATCTGCAATAATATTCACAAACAACTTACTCCAGGCTTTCATCATAGCTTCTACCGAAACCTCATTCAGCGCGATACTTTCTGTATCATATTCCCCAGCGATGTCACTCAATAGCTTTTCTGCTGCATTCATAACCTCATCTTTATCAAGTAATCCCCATAAAAACTGGTCCAACAAATGTATATATAAAGAAGTATATGTCAGCATTACAGGTTCTTGCGCAAGCTTTTCTGCTGCTTCTAAGAAATCAGGCTTTAAGACAGCTAACTGCTGCTGAAATAAAAGCCAGATACTTTGCGTTGTCACTTGAAACCGTTTCAGTCGTCTAAATACATTATGCTGTGTTTTAGGATTGAGCCCCGACTGTTTCGATAGCGCCGCTTTAACTGCTTTAGTAACTGTTTTTCCAATAAGCTCACCCATTTTAGAATGTTTTCCGGCTCCTTCAAAATACAGCTCAGAATCTGAATTAGCAACAATTATTGTCTGGTCCGTCCCTGATCCTGTAGCAAGTCCTGTAGAATAGTTGCTGCCGGCCAGCAGTTCCTGAATTGCAGCCGTCTTTGCTTCAGTGCATGTAACCAATGCTCTGGCCAGCGTTCCAGGTGGCATATCTGCGTCTAGTATCAAAATAATGTTAATAGTACCCAATTTATCTGGTTTTTCCGCAGGTTTATAATAATCGGCAGGATCACCGACACGTCCTCCATTTGTTTCAATCCCGCCTGTTACTATAGCAGTAACAGTAAGTTCTTTATAATTCAAGGATTCTATAGCCACATTTTCCATATCAGCAGCAGTTCCCATTCCAGTCACAAACTCTGGCTCTAAGCCTATACGTTTAGCTAATATCCGCATATGTTCAGTATAAGTATCAGCTAACATCTCACATGGCATCCCTGAACCAACCTTACCATCATGGTTGAATACAGCTTTATAATTTTCATGATAACCGCCATTAAAAACCGAAGTGCTAAGTACTTTACGCGCGCCCTTAAAAAACACTACGATACTTTTTTCATAACGATAAGCTGTATCACCTGTAGACATTGTATATAATTTCATTCTAACAACTCCCGTAAAAAAAGTGTCCTCCTGCCCAGGCAGGAAGACACTAATGTTTTTTATTCCGATCATATCGGTCATTAATCTCAATCCTATCGCTCGTAGGTTATCCAGAGATCGAAAACGGCTGTTTCCAGGGATTAAATAAATACCCAGCGACGGGATCGCGGCTTAACGCACTTCTAACAACCAGATTATGAAATTTTAATGATGCCCGCAACCGCCAGTTGCTTCACCAGCCATGATTTTTCTGTATAATTCATGTGCTTCTTCACTACTTTTGCCAGCAGCAATTGCTTTTTGAGCATGGATAACGGCACTCCTATATTTGGCATGCGGTCCATCAGCAGGTAATTTTTCAACATCTTTGATGTCAAATTCCATTACTTTTTTGAAAATAGCATGAATTTCTTCAGAAGATTTGCCGGCAGCTTTAGCAGCCTCTACATGCTTCATAGCGCTTTCATAACGATGTTTGGCATGCGGAGTATTTGGCAATTCATATTTAGGATGTTCTTTGCAAGTCATTTCAATCACCTCTTAATAAATTCTTACTAGACTATGTTATTATCTTAGACTATATACCAACCATATAGTCAAGCTTTTTTATATTTTTATTTGCTTAATAGATACCTGTTTTAATGCACATTCACTTGGATATGCTTCTTTAACTCCACTGCCATACCAGCGGGCAAAACATCCGCCGCCACACAATTTAAAATCTTCACACTGCTTACAAAAAAACATTGAAGTTCTGATTTGCTCCTGAACTTTCTTTACCAATATAGTGTCCAGTCCATCTTTTACATTCCCTATATAAAAATCTTTATTCCCGACAAGAGAGGAACAGGCATAAATATCGCCTTTGGCATCAATAAAAGCTGCTTCTCCATTCATCGCATAACAGTGGCCAAATTCATGGGAAGAATCAGCACAAAGTATTTTAACTCGTTCCTGTTGGGCAAAATGAATTTTATAGCCTGTTAAATATGCTAGCTGACGTGCTTTTTCGTAAACCTGTTCCATTGCCTTACGCATAGCTGTTTCGGAAGGCGGTTTGAGGACAGCTCCTCTTCCCTGCCCTCTCAACAGGTCAAAGCCTATCCTGCGTATATTCCCTATAAAATAAGCAAATTCGACTATGCCGGCTAATTCGCTGACATTTTCGTCTGTAACTACGCAGGTAATACCAACTGCTATATTATTACGCTTTAAAACTTCTAAGCCATATAAAATTGAACTTGTTGCTCCATCTCCGGCTTTAGTCAGGCGCAGCCTGTCATTTATATTCGGCCTGCCGTCTAAACTGACACCAATTGCGACTTTATTTTTGAATAAATATTGTGCTATTTCATCCGTCATCAATGATCCATTTGTTTGTATCTGTAAAACAGCAGGCAGGTTATTATTCTGAACATATTTAACAACAGCTTTCAAACATTCAAAGTTCAGCAGCGGCTCACCACCGCTGAACTGAATAACAAATTTTTCTCCGCTGACTGCTGCTAAATCCACAGCTTTAATGGCGTCATCAACTTTAAGCATACTGCCGTCATGTTCTGCTGCATAACAGTACTTACAGGCAAAATTACACTGACCGGTCAAGCTGAGAACAAGCATCTTGATTTTAGGAGTGTTCATCACTGCGTTCCTCTAATTCACCTTCTACTGATAAATAGATCTTTTGTAATTCTGCTTTGGTTTCAGGTTTTGCCTGCCACAGACCACGCTGATCCGCTTCCAGTAAAATCTCTGCCATACGCTGCAAAGCCCATGGATTAACATCACGCAGCCATTCCTGTACCTTGGGGTCGAATGTATATTTTTCGGCATATTTTTCATACATCCAATCTTCCATCACAGCACTTGTAGCATCCCACTGAAAACTGTGTGCAATATAGTTAGCCATATCGGCAGCACCTTTATATCCATGCTTCATCATACCCTCGATAAATTTAGGATTAATAGCTTCACTGCGGAAAATGCGTTTAGCCTCCTCCTGTACACTGTGCATGACGACCTTACTTTTATCAGTACTGTCGCCACAGTACGAACGCGGGGCAGAACCTTTGATACTACGTACTGCAGCGATCATACCACCATGATATGCGTTATAATCATCCGAACTGAGCATATTAGTTTCATGATTATCCTCGTTTTTAATTGTTACGTCCAGGCTTCCTATTCTTTTACGGAACTGCTGCGGTAAAAATTTACCCTTGACCTTGCCGCCATAAGCATGTGCGCCCCAACGAACATATACCTCGGCAATATCATCAATACTTTCCCAATTTTTTGCCTCTAGAAGCGCTGCTACGCCGGCGCCATAAACACCCTGCTCATCTCCAAAAATACGAAAAGCAGCCTGCCGCCAGGCATCATCTTTTGTTAAACCTTCCGCTTCTAGTTCCAGACTATCGGCAAGCAAATGCTTACGCACGTAATTTTGCTCTTCATCTTCTTCAAGTTCCCCTACCAGTAAAACAGCTTTGTCCAGCAAATTCATTACACTGGGCATGGTATCTCTAAACAAGCCACTGATTCTGGCAGTGACGTCAATACGTGGACGTTTCAATTCCATCAGCGGTATGACTTCAAGACCGATTACTCTTTGACTGCCATGCTGCCATTGCGGCCGGACGCCTAAAAGATACAAAAATTCTGCTACGCACTGACCGTGGCTACGCATATTGGCACCTGACCATAAAACTATACCAACACTTTCAGGATATCGTCCTTCTTCGCTGATATACCTTTCGATTACCTGATCACCCAAAGTTTTGCCTATTTCCCATGCAGCAGGAGTTGGCAGATTTCTCGGGTCAATACCATAAAAATTTCGTCCGGTAGGTAAAAGATCAGCACCACCGCTGCTTGGAGCTCCTGACGGCCCCGGTTCGATATATTGCCCTTCCAATCCTCTTAGCAGGTTTTCTCTTTCCTGTGAAGTCAGCATCAGATTGGGATAAATATTATTACAAATATAGCAGCAGATTTGTTTGAGCGCTAACTTAAATTCGCTGCTTCCATCACAAACCCATTCAAGATTTTCTAAATTACACAGTTTTTCTTCATCAAAACCGTGCTCAATCAAAAGGGCTATGATACTGCGGCTGCGGACACGTAATTTATCGATTAAAGCGCCATAAGTAATATTTAAAGGTTCGTATATTAAACCGCTGTTTTCCAGTAGGTCATAATAGTCAAAACCATATTGTTTGGCCAATACCTGCATCAACGAAGGAATATCACCATTTTCCAGCCGCGTCAACAGCATTAGATACTCACGCAGATTTTCGTCCTGAGGTGGTTGTCCCAAAATATGTAATCCAATCCTGACCTGCATATTTTTCAAATCAGTAATATAGTTATGCAGATCCATGACGTAATCATTAAAAGGCTTTTCTTCATCAAAAAAAACTTCATCCTGCAAATTTGCCTGCACTACTTTTTCCAAAATCAAGCTTTGAAGTTTTTCCACATTTTCCGGCTGAGTAGTCTCAAAATGACAATATTCATCCATCAGTTTTTCAAGTTCTTCTAATTCGTCGTAAACACCGGCATCAGTCATAGGAGGCGGCAAATGTTCTATCAGACAGGCAGCACCACGCCTTTTAGCCTGAATACCCTCACCTGTAATCGTGATAAGATAAGGATAGATATTAGGCAGATCGCCCAAAGAAATATCCGGATAACAGGTATTATTGAGTCCGGCATTTTTGCCGGGCAGCCATTCAAGTGATCCATGAGTGCCGACATGCACTACCGCATCAGCCTGCCAGATATCGCGCAGCCAGTGATAGAAACCCAAATAATGATGCGTAGGAGCGCAGAAAGGAGAGTGATAAATTTTGCTTGGATCTTCACCAAAACCACGCGGCGGCTGCACTGTAACAAATATATTTCCGTTCATTGTTCCGGGAATAAGTAAATCACCATCATAGTTCATAACTTCACCCGGAGCTTCGCCCCAATCTTTTACCAGCTGTGCTTTTACGCCCTCCTCCTGCAATTCAAAGAATTTTCTATAATCAGCACCACTTAACTTATTGGCAGCTGCCAGCTGCTTTTCCGTAAGCAAAGCTCTATCATTAGTAGCATTTGCCGTCAATTCATTGATAAATTCTTTCCCGTCTTCAGGTATAGTATCAACTTTATAGCCAAGTTCTCTCAGCGCCTGCAAGACAAGTCTGATACTTTCTATAGTATCTAACCCGACAGCACTGCCAATATTAGAATTACGCGGTGGGTAATTGTGAAAAATGATCGCAACTTTTTTATCAGCATTCTTTTTGCGCCGTAAAACAGCCCATTTCCGTGCTTTATTTACCATACGCTCAATGCGCTCATTGATAGGCAGATAACGTACATCGCCATTTTCCAGCAATTTTTTATTAGCTATCGGCACACCATGGATCGCGCCGTCAAATTCCGGCATCGTTACGCTGATAGAAACTTCCATAGCATTCATGCCTTCAAAATCATCACGCCAGTTTTCGAAGGGTGTCAATAAAGTATAAGCCTGTAAAACAGGGACATTCCATTTTTTCAAAAACTCCAGCGTCATTGACCGTGCACCTGTCAACGAAAATTTCATTGTATTGATAAAAACATCTATTGACGGTACACCTTTTTCACAAAAATAATCTTCAAAAATTTTGATAAGGCTTGGCATTCCTAATTCTAAAACAGGCATGCCATTACTAAATACACAAACAGCATTCATCCCTTGACGTTCTATTTCTTCAATCAACGCCGTTTGATAGGCCAGGTCACCCCATACCCATTCGTCACGATAAAATAAAATACCAATAGTCGGTTTTGCAGCATCGCAAAAATCTTTTTTATATGCTGCCAGATCTGTATAAACAGTTTTAGCTTTCGGATGATAAATCGCGCTCCAATACATAGAATCTGGCAGTTCGATATCCGTTTTACCGGTCAAAATACCATTAACATATAAAAACAAATTACGATAATTTTTCATACCGCTGTATAAAGCATACTCTTTTAATTTTTCTAAATCATTTTTTTCTATTCCGCTTACCATTTCTTCCTCTTCAGTACCGGCAGCGTCAATATAATATCGCAGTTGATGTTTATTAATAAATGGCAGCAGTTTTTTGAAAAAAGGTGTGTCAATCCCTGCTCCCATCCATTTAATCAATATAATATCCGCATCTTCTAAAAGCTTCTGCCATTCGCCATTCCAGACAGTATTATCGGAAAGCTTAGCGCATACAGAATCGTTGCTCAATAAATTTTCCTGCTGCAGCTGCTGCAAAGCAACCTGCATCATTGCAAAACGTCTGTCGACATTACTTAAAAATACTACTTTGCTCATTTTCTTCCTCCATATTTCTTCACTTTAAAATACCTGTTTCTGCATCCTCCGCAGCAAATAAAGGAAATAAGGCGTTCCTAAAAGGGCAGTCATAATACCTACCCTGACTTCTGCAGGTGGAATAATGATACGCCCTAAAGAATCACAAACAACCAAAAATGCGGCTCCCGCCAAAGCACTGGCAGGTAACAGCATGCGGTGATCGGGTCCAACCAGCATACGCATCATATGTGGAACAACTAATCCCACAAAACCTATATTTCCACTGACACAAACAGAAGTGGCAGTTGTCATAGCTGCAACAAACAGTAAACCCATTCTAAATGGTAAAACAGGCATACCAACTGTTCTGGCTTCTGTTTCTCCAAGCACCAGAATATTCAGGTGCCTTGCTAAAGCAAGCATTATTATCACACCAATACTTACAGGTCCAATAGCCATATATACATGCTCCCAGCGTCGATAATCAAGACCGCCAACCATCCAGAACAGATACTGCTGTAATTTTTGTTCGTTCATAAATGTCAACAATCCTGAGGTGACTGCTCCAAGCAGCATCCCAACTGCAACACCAGCTAAAAGTAACGTCATAACTGGTATTTTTCCATTACGCATTGCCAAAAAGACAGTCAAGGCTACAGCACAAACAGAACCGCAAAAAGCAAAAGCAGGCATTACAAACATACTTTCCGTCGCCCAGCCCAATGCTATCGAAAGTACCGCCCCTGTCGCAGCGCCACTTGAAACGCCGATAATACCAGGATCTGCCAATGGATTGCTGAAAATCCCCTGCATAACAGCTCCAGATATGCCTAAAGCGGCTCCTACCAAAAGTCCCACGACCATACGAGGCATCCTTATATACCAAACAACCGCCATCTGCTCCTGTGTAAAATCGTTTTTATCAAAAAAAGGCAAACCAAGCTGATAGCCAATGGCTGATAAAGTATTATGCAACGGTATTTTTATCTGCCCGCAGGTCAAAGATATTGCCGCTACAATCAACAGAACTATAAATAATAATAAGAAAATAAACTTTTTGCCGGATTTTCGGTTAAACAAACTTATTCCCCCTTGGCAAACAATTCAGGATAAACAACCTTTGCAACAGCTTCTATACTATCTGTAACATGCTGTGATGCAACATAACGATAACGGTCAGACACAAACTCAAGCCTGTTGTTTTTTATCGCTTTGATATTCTTAAAGGCAGGATCAGTAGCCACCTGCTGTGCATATTTTTGTACATCATTATTTGAGTCAAAATTCCATGTCGGCAATAAAAATACATCAGGATCAATCTCAATGATACGTTCCTTGGATAATGCATTGCTGCCCTGGTCAAGTCCAGCTTCCGCCGCACCATTACGAACATGAGCATATAAAAAAATATCATCAAGCAAATTATCTTTACGCCCAATATTACAACCTTTTCCTTATCTTTAGGAATTACTTTCAGCTTACTTTCAAGTTCAGCCAGTTTGTTATCCATATTATTGACAAGCGCTTCCCCCTTAGACTTTTCACCAGCAGCAGCAGCTACCCCCAAAACCTTTTTGCGCATGGCTTCTATTGTTTTAGGACTTCCGGCAACATATACAGGAATTTTCATATCTTCCAGATTTTTCACCAAAGAATCTGGAGTAGCCGTAGAAACAAAAACCAAATCAGGATTTAATGCTACGATTGCTTCAGTATTTTCACCAACCTTATTACCGACACGGTCTGCCTGTTCCTTAGTTATAAATGTTATTTCAGGGTCACCTGCCCATTTACTAAAAGCCTTGACCCTATCAAGGATTACGATCTCGGCTAAAATTTCGTCAGTCCCATAAGTTGCAGATACTATTCGTACCGGTTTACCTGCAATTTTTACCTGCCGACCTTTATCATCTGTAACAACATAAGCAGCGGCAGAATTTTCTTTAGCAGTATCTGTATTTTGACCACAGCCACTGGTTATAAGCAATAAAACAGAAAATAAAACCAACAGTATCTTTTTCATAAATCTTCACTCCTAATAAGGCAGCTGTGCTTTTATTTTTAAATTCCACAGCCGCTGCAGCATATGCCCGGCGCCACGAATACCTGCAAACGGAGCTGTCGCCAGCAGTACCTCATCTTGTACGGGATACGCAATATTACAACACCAAAAATTTTTCCCTTCACGCAATAAAACAGAGCTTTCACTGCTGCTTCCAAGAATAAGCGTATTATCAGCCTGCTGCAATATCTGTTCAATTTTTTTACTGTCTTTTTCTGCCAATAAAATTTCATCTGCTTCCACAGGTCCCCGCAAATCTTTAAGAGTGTTTTGGCAAATAACAGTCAATTTTTCTGTATCCGCCCATTCTTCGCGCAATGTTTGTGCAATACAAAAAGCAGTTGTTCCAGGAGCGGCAACAATAATTTTATCAAACCATAATTCGCCCCAGGTGCATCTGGCTTCATTAACTGCAGCCAGTAATTCTTCCTGAGTTTTTACGCATTCTTCTCGGACACTTTCCAAATCACTGGGTAATACTTCTGCAATTTTTTCCAGCCAACGTAGTGTACCTTTCAATCCATAAGGTATCCCTGCTACAACATAAGGAGTTCCATATCGTTCTTTAAGATATTTAGCAGTATCCAGACCTAACTCCTCATTGATAACGATGTTCAACTGAGCAGCAGGAATTTTTTGCAATGCCTCAAGTTCACTACCAGCTCCAGGTACCGCAATAACTTTATAATTTGCGGTCTCTAAAATTCTTTTAATTTCTTCAAGATCATTTCTGCCGTTAAAATATGCAGTAGTCGCACCTAATAAATTAACGCCCAAGCGGCATTTTTCTTTGATATCAGGTAAATCCAAATACTGCCAAAGCCTGATGCTAGCTTTACTGTAGCCTTCAGCAAAACCCCCGTTTAGACCGCCGCTGTCCATTCCTATTACAGAAAAAGGCAGTTTTGCTTTAGCGGCAATACCCTCAATATCATCACCAATCAAACTGACGCTGCAGCTGTTTTCAATTAAAAGAATTGAAGGTACTCTGTTCTTCCTAATATAATCTAAAGCATCTGTTAAACATTCTTCTGTTCCATAAACAACCGCATTATTGTCAGGCTGCGAGCCATGAAAGCGCTCTCCCAACCTGCTGTTAGATTTTTCAAGGTGGCGCAGAGCATAAAAGTAACACCAGAGCGGACCGTTAACCAACACCTCCGCACCTTTAATACCAGTAAAAAAAGCTGCTGCACCGGTTAAAGCACAAGTGTCGACTCTACTGCATACATTACCCCACTCGGCTGTTTCAGACATAGACTATACCTCCTTTTTCACCATGGCGACATAAGGTTTTATAAATACAGTCCATAAACTCAATCTCTCCACTTGTACCTACAAGTGGTAGCATCGGTAAAAATATCTGTTTAATATCCTGGTTATTAGTTATTTCATGAGTTGTAAGAACTAAATCAACTGTTTCCAATAGTTGTTGCCCCTCTGTCTGATTAATGATTGGGGCCTGACATTGTGCTGACACAGCTTCGACCATTAATTTTCTTTCTTTCGTGTTATAATTGTCAAACAAAATAATCGCTTCCACCTGCATCTCTAATCTGCGTAATGTCTCCAGAATCCCGGCCGGATGGAAATACATCAGCATCCTGCCAATACAAACAACACAACGCTTTCCCTGCGTTATTTTTTTTACTTTATCGGCAAAAGCAAATAATTTATCCTTTTCCTGGACTACAGCCTTTTCTGCCAAATCTTCCTGATGCAAAAAGACTCCCAGATTTCTCAGCCAACTGACTGTATTATCCCATCCGACAGGATATCCATCCTGTAAATAAGGAATCTCATAATTCATTTCTAGCAGCCTGGCTATTTTAGTCAATCCATTATAAGTCTGTCCGCGCCCACCAAGAATAATACTAAAAGACGCAGCTGTAATCTGAGGTAATTCATTTATAGGAACATATCCTGGAAACTGTCCAATAACCTTAATCGAAAAATATGCCAGTAAACGTTTTACCTCTTTGGCATAATGACCCCAAGGGCCACCGTTGTCACCAATAAGCAACGCCGTATTCTCCACTTTTGGCTGCTTATGGAAAAATCTTTCAGCAAGTTGTTCTGCTACTGCAAAATACCCTTGATAATATTCTCCATCCAAAAAACCATAACACGGAACAGTAAGAACAGGAATACCATATTTAACTTCGCTTTCCTTTCCTACTGCTTCGACATCATCACCAATAACTCCGGCCACACAAGAATTGGCAATTATCAGGCACTTCGTCCTATAAGTATTTACTACATCTTCAATGCAGGCACGCAAACGATCTGCACCACCAAAAATAGAATGTTTTTCCTGCAGCATACTTGATACCACTGGTATAGGCTTCAAATTTTCAGCAGATCCATTAGCTAAAGCTCGATATTGTGCGTTGATATCCATACTGCGCGCCACATGAGCACATGCTCTGGGACTATGAAAAATAACAACCGTACCACTGCAGTAAGCGGCGGCCCGCCAAACTCCGGGCATGCTACAGCTGCAGCTTTTTGTTTTAGAAAGCATTCTTTTAGTCTTGATTGCCATAGCTCGCTACTAATTCCTCCAATTCTTCAAAATTCAGAGGTGTAGGTATAGACAGTTCTGTATTTTTCAATATATCATCGGCTAAGTTTCTATAGACCTGTGCCTGCTCAGAGTCTGGTGCATATTCTATAACCTGTCTCTTATACACATCTCCGAGCCCACGAGACCTCTCTA
>ENA-OZMI01000072-OZMI01000072.1-human-gut-metagenome-genome-assembly--contig:-NODE-72-length-14694-cov-8.316074_pt1 | contig 14694 bp, 18 predicted proteins | sample MGYA00244183_ERZ653801 | MGnify/ENA primary metagenome ERZ653801 (study PRJEB26926, sample SAMN06164433) | human gut metagenome | biome: ENVO:00009003; feature: ENVO:2100002; material: ENVO:00002003... | reverse complement strand
ACGGGTGGCCCATTTTTCAATGAGCGACCGGCCCACTTTTCAATGAGTATTTACACGGCATAATTAGAGCAAACTCTATTCTGCCCTCGTTTGCACGATATTTGTAGGTGTTCCCTGCAAATTTCGGCACGTCTTGAAGCTCGCGAAAAGACGGAAAGGGTTGGTGTCGGGCAGGATACAGGGCCGACGGGAGGGCGCCGGGAAGGAAAGAACCGGCACTGATTTTGATGGGCGGCACACTGCCGTCGGGTCCCGTCAAAATCGAGCCTTAAAGATTTGCATATCAGGCAAATCGACCGCATCTGCACGGGTCCTGTCTACAAAAATCTCGGTTTTGTAGTGGGTTGCAGATGCGAAACGGCTGTGCAGCAGACGTTTGGGGGTTACGGGGGCTTGCCCCCGTAGTGGCTTTGCACACCCCCCACCGCGCTGTCGCTCGTTTTTCCCTCGCCCCCTCTCGCCCTCGCGGAATATGCAGAAACGCCCCCACGGAGCGACCCCGATGCGCGGTAAAATCGCTGCCGCGAAGGTCAATTTCCGCAACGTGGAAATTGACCTTCGCGACAGCACCGCTCTCCCTCGATGCGGATACACTTATCAAATCGAGGGGCTGAACGACGGCGATGTGCGGTGATGACGATGCGGCGCGTAACGGAAGGCTTGTCAGCCAAAGGAACGCAGGGAACTCGGAGTGCCTACATAGGATTAGAGCAAACAGCAGGTGTCGCGTAGGCACGGAGCGACAGGCACTTTGTCGTGGGCTTGCACTAAGACAATGTGCCGACCTGACCTTGCCCTAAGCCGTAGGCAAACTCGGAGTGAGTGAAGTGGTTGGCCGACAGCTGGAGTGGAGTCAGTGCATCGGCGCACCGTGCATCGGGGCCTGGGGCGGGCATAGCGTCGCAGACGATGAATGAATGGAACGTGCCGGGGGCTTGTAATGTAGGCGGCTTCTTCCTCTGTGGGTGGGAGGAACGTGGCTGACAGTATGGCATCCGTGCGATTGGAGGAAGAAACGAAGCAGACCGGCATCGACGGCTCGGAATAGCAAGCGGAGGCATCGGGTTGACAGCGGAACGGAAGCGAGCCGACACCGAAGGCACAGCCGGAGGTGTCGGTGTTAGCGAGAGTGCAGCCGTCAAAGAGAGTTTATGACCGCAGGTGCAGACATACGCGCCCGGCACCGTGACGCAGGAGCGGTGTCGGGAAAAAGCGGATGGCAAGCCGGAGGTCGTAATCTCTCGACCCGAAGGACGCAGCGGTTTTTAGCCGAAGTGGAGAGCATTGGAACCTCGGCCAAAAATGCTCGGAGTCGGCGATGACTGGGGATGCGAGCGACTGAGGGAATGAGCGGTCAAATGCCATTGCATAAGCCACGTTCCGGGTGGGGTCGATAATGTAAGCCGCCTACATTCCTGCCTTCGGCGACAAATCCACGCTGCCCGACAGGGCGAGAAATGAGCGAGTGCCACGGGCTAAACTCCGTGCGTTCATCAGTCCTCTTATGGGTGGGAGGATGGTGGCGGATGGCGGCAGTGCGCCGATTGGAGGCCGGAGAGAAGATGCCTGTCCTTCCGAGTCGGAATAGCAAGCGGAGGTTTCGGGGCACACTGAAATGGGAACGGACCCGACACCGTAGGCGTAACCGGAGGTGTCGGGGGAAAGTGGGAATGGAAGTGTGAAGATAGTTTGTAACCGAAGATGCAATGTAGCGCCACGAGCCGTAACAGAGCGAAGGTGTCGCGGAGGCACGGAGCGGCAACCGTAGCGGCGTGGAGGTGTCGTGGAAGAAGCGGAATGGAATTGCAGGGCGCAATCTATCGACCCGGTAACCGCAGCGGTTTTTAGTCGAATGCGGCGCAACGCAGAGCCTCGACCAAAAATGCTCGGACTTGGGAGGATTTAGGTATCAAACAGAGGGTGCAGGGAGGTCTGTATGGCCGACATTAACCGCCAGCCGGGAGGGTCAAAGAAGATGAACGCGATAAACAAAACGAGCTACCCACGCGGGCAAACTCTCCAGTAGAAAAAATGAGCGTGAATTATGAAATATTCTTTGGATATTTATTTACAAGGTGTTTCCCAATCAAGCCTATTGCTCCGGCAATTACCAAATTGGCGGGCGCATCGTAAATATAGAAGATTATACATAACCATGCAATCGCGTATGTTATCTCACAGACATATACAAAAGATAGGATAAACAAAAGAAAATAAATGATTGTTATTGCGCAAAGGAATAATAATGAAAGTGAATACCAAGATTTACCGCTCCATAATTTCCAGACAGGGAATAAAATAATTGCAAAAATTATGACTGGTATGATACAATTAGACAGGACAGCAAACGAATCCGTCGGCTCAAAATTGATAAATCTTGTTACATACCCATAAACGGCCTGAATAATTGCAGTAACAAATGCTACCGCAAGTTGAAATTTCCAAAAGGCTTTTGTCCGTATCTTCATTTGGCAAAGTTACGAAAAATAAGCGACATATCCATTACGGACTTGTCGCTCAAATCAATCTATGAAAAAAACTACTACTCTCGGAGTGGGAAATGGTTAGCGTTTTCGGTAGAAAACGTAGATTAAGCAGCCTATCACAAGAATTGTGATTATGACCGCCGCCGTGCCGTCAGGCGGATTATAAAGGCGCGTCGTGGCGGTGTGTTCTGTCGAAGTCTCGGCGGCTGATTGACGATAAGCCACCGTATCGAGCCGGTTGAAGGCTTCGACGCTGTCCCTATGAACACGCCGCCGGTCAATCACGCGCCCCTTTACAGCCTTGATGCGAATAATCTCCGACTGACAGGCGACGATGTCGCCGATTGAATAAGGCCGCTCGATATTGATTTTCAGGGTATCGAAGCTAAAATCAATATTGCGGATAGCGGAGTCAATCACCGCGATTGTGCGGTGATGTTCCGACCGGGCTATGGAATCGACTGCAAGTGACTTGTCCTGTTGCAGTTCCTTATGGGAGCGGCACGAAGTAATGAGTGCCAGCGCGAGGAGAAATATCATCGTCCGCATAGCTCCGGCTCTTTTTGGACGTTGAACGAAGGGCAGGCTTTGGCGGCGAACTCGTTGTGGCCGTGGACTGTGGCGGCAGGATACTGGCGGCGCAGGTCGGCTACCAGACGGATGAGCGCGGCCCGCTGTGCCGGGGTGCGCGTGTCCTTCGGGGTCTTGCCGTCGGGGGCGCAGCCACCGATGTAGCAGACGCCGATAGAGTTTGCGTTGTGGCCCGAAGTGTGAGCACCGATCTGTTCGACGGGTCGGCCCGGATGAACAGAGCCGTCGCGGTAGATGACGAAGTGATAACCGATGTCGCGCCAGCCGTTGCCTTTCGGTTTCGGAGTGGTATGCCACTGACGTATCTGTTGTACGGTGAAATCCTTGCCCTCAGGCGTAGCCGAGCAATGGATGATGATTTTACTGATTTTCCTCATGGTCGTGGGATTTATATTTGTAATGGTAATCGATACCGAACAAAGCCCCCGCGAAAGTCAGAATCTCGCCGAAGGCGATAAGGACGGAATTATGAATTTCGCCGGGGGGAGGCATGATGAAGCCGGAAATCAGGAGGCCGCAGCCCACCACTATCAGCAGAATTGCGGATAGAAGCTGAATTGTAGGCTTATGTTTGTGGAGATTCATGATTTTGTTGGTTAACGAGTTGTGTATGTGAAGAAAAAGTATTATCTTTGCGTATTGTTAAGTGAAACCAAGCTAATCTGACCGGACACCTCTGAACGAAAGTGAAGCCAAGCTAAGAAAAGTGGATACCTCTGACAGATGCCGGATAGCACCCTCGTAGTTTTTTACTGCGGCTTTCCTGTGCGACGTTTCGATGATAGCAACCCCGTGTGGGCTTTCAGTTGAGAAGTATAAAAGATAGCATCCCCCGGAGCGTCAGCTTCGGGCTTTCTTTTTATTTCCCGAAAGTCCATTTCTCGGTTGCGGGATTGTAGATCAGATAGAACTCGGCGAGCGAGCTTGCAAGATTGGCCGGTGTGATGGCGGCGCGTCCAGGATAAATCGGTTTTGCGAAACCGATTCCGAAGCGCAGCCGTATCATGCGTTCCTTTTTCCTCGATGTCTTCTTTGCGAGGTTGCGGTCGAGCAGATGCACTGAGGAACGACCCCAGCCGAAAGTCCTGTTTCCCTCCTTGTCGGTACTGTGGGACACGAAATACTGGGGCGAACCGGAATATCCCGGCTGCTTTTCCGTGCATAGAAGATTGTGCGGCCCGGTCGAGAACATAACCTGAGTGCCGTTGAGTTTCACGGCATACATCGAGCCGAACACACCCCAGCCTTTCTTTACGGAGCAATACTTCTTGGCGGCCCGCTGTTCAGCGGTAGCGTCCTTGTCCTTGAAAGGATTGCGCTTTCGGACGGGACGGAAGATATATGGCACATATCCGTCAGCGATAAGCTGCTGTGCGCCGAGGACGCGCAGTTGTCCGTTTTGGACTACGCACGAAATCTGGGCTGTGTTATACAGACCTTTCGAGCCTTCCGTCATGCCGAGTTTGGCTTGGATGATGTCGAGAAGTTTCTCGATGTCGGCAACGGCGCGTCTTGCGTTGTTGAGGTCAACTACCTGCTGCGCTTTCATCGCCCCGGCCCGCTCGGTGGTTGCCATATTTATTATTGTGGCGTTCTCGTTTGTCATCTGCTGACCTGTAAGAAGGTCGATGAACGTGTTCGAGAGCCTGACGAAGTTACGGTCAGCCGGGCCTTGCTGCAATTTGCAGACGGCGGTGTGGTCGGTTTTCGAGAGCGTGTTGTACCAGTTGCCGAGGATGGCCTGAGTTTCCGAGGTCCCGGCGGTGGCGAGCAGGTCTGCGATACGTTGCAGGATATAGCCCAACGACTCCGGGGTTATGGAGTCTTTGGCCTGTAATTTGCGGAACTCGGTAATAATTTGAGTGAGCGATTTTGTATCAATAGCCATAACTGATGCTGTTTATACAGCAAAGTTATGGCTATAATAATGCGATGGAAAAGACAGAAAAAGCTCGCCCCTAATGGAGCGAGCAGTCACCTCTATTTCGTCATAGGTATTTCCAGAGCCGACAAGAGTAATGTCTGTAAATATAACAATATATTGAGCTACATTGTTACAGCGCGTCGCATGATGTCGGGGTTGAGGGCGTTGGATATGGCGCGGCAGAACTCCCGGCCGAGGGAGTCGGCATAAAATTCCTGAATGTTCATCACGGAGGCAAAATACTTGCGAGAGAACCACCGCTTGCGGTGGCGGCCATTGGCTTTGCCGATGTCGCCGGGGTTTCCTCGCGGAGTATTGCGCCCTGTGCCATAATCTACGAATAGACCGTAGGTGTTAAATGCCTGTTCGAGAGTAATGTCTATGAACTTGCCGTCGGCGGTCATTGACACACCGACCGTGGAGCGGTAAAGCGCCCCGGTGTCGATGACACCGAGCAGGGCTATTTGCTCGCGCCATATCTTTACCATCGTGGCGTTGAAGGCACGGACGTACTTACGGCGAGCCTCCAACTGCTGATTGTCTGTTCCACTCATTCGTTATTCCACTCTTGGGGGTTGTATCTTAAATCCGTGAAAACATCAACGGCAATCTGGAAATAAGCACCGGCGGCTCCGCTGAAAAAATAGCGGTCAATCTCGTTGAACGATATTCGGGGGTCAAGGTAGATGCAGTTCTGCTCCAGCCTGACCTTTTCAGGGAGAAGCCGCGACATGAATTGTCGGAACAACTCGCGCATTATCTCCATGCACTCGGCGCGGGTCGCCATATCTTCGGCTGCATGGCGCATAGCGAAAAACACCGTTTTGACGCGGCGGGTGCGCGGCGTGTTGTTCAGGTCGGTATAGCCGTCGGCAATATCGCTGACGCAGACGAAAGCGGTTTGAGTCTGCGCCCCGTTGACAGCTTCCTCGAAGCCGTCAAGACCGCTGACGCGGCAGAAGGTAAAGCCTTTTTGCGGGCGAGGCGGTTGGTTGCGCAAAGGTTTTCAAAGAAAGCCGCAGCGTCCCAACGTCCATTCAATTTATTTTCCATTGGTGCTGATTTTGGCGTTCAACTCCTTGTATTCATGCGCCTGGGCGTTTAACTCCGTTAAAGCACGGTGCGTATCGAGGGCGAGGACTTCGGCCTCTTTGGTAACATCGCCTTTGGTGAGCGCACGGATTTGTGCGTTCATAGCGTCCTCGACCGAGGGCGAGGCAGAGCCGAGCAGGTTGCCGCCGGTGGCGGCGTCCGCTATCGGCTGAAAGAAATCCGAATACTTGCGCGAAAGCGAGTCTTTGAGCGAGGCGAACCAGTAGAATATACTGATACGCTCGTATGGCTTGAAGTCTATGGACTTGCCGTAGAGCGTCGCTCCGAGTTCATCGAGGAGCGCATCGTCTTGGGTCTGCAAGTAACCTTGATAGAGGTTATCGCAGATTATGAAGGTCTCAAACGGCACTTCGGAGAAGTCAGCCGGGAGAGCGTGTTGGCGGTTGATTTTGGAGAGCCGGACGGGCGAGGTCGGCAACGAGCCGAGCCAGTCGAGAGCCGGAAGAATTTCGGCGAGTGTCAGCGGCGTAACTTCAAAAAGGATTTTCCCTTTTCTGAGCAGGTACGCACCGGAGTCCTGTTTGCCTATAACCTTAGTCGCGCTCCATCGGAGCAAGCATAAGGTCTTGATTTCATCCGTGGCATACTCTTTGGCGAGAAGCTGATAGACATAGCGTAGCTGTTTATCGGATAATTCGTGCCAGCCCTGCGGCACGTGGAAGTCGATTGTTATTGTCTGCATAGGTATGAGCATTATTGTACCACAAAAGTACGGTAATGCGCCTACCGGGTAAAAGACAACGAAAGCCCCGGATTTCTCCGAGGCTTCCTGTTGTCTGAGGGTCGTTCAATATTCCTGTTCGTGGATATTGATGCTGCAGACGTATTCGAGGCAGTCGCCGAATTTTTCAATTACGAGCATCAGTGCGAATGAGCGGTTGAATGTGAAGATGTTCGACCAGAGGCAGGTCGAGTCGTCGGTGAAATGAATGAAGGCGAAGAACTTTCTTGCTCCGTCGGGGCATTTCTGCGAGTAGTCGGTGAGGTTGGCGAAGTCGCGCTCAACGGGTCGTTTGTCGGGAAGTATCATATCGTATTGATTTAGAGTTATGTGCCGAAGCACTTTTGATTTTACGTGCAAGTAACAGAAACGGCATAGAGACCGATAATGTCAAGGATTGGGTGCGCTTCGGAAGAATGAGAATGGCAACCAACCTGCCTGTCCTTGACATAGGGAGCGCCGTTTCTAACTTCGCACAGGAAAATCAGTGCCTTGTGCCATAACTCCAATACGATATGAGCGACAAATGACCCTGCGACACAGCTTCACCGACTGCCGATTGTCCCGACACCGCTAAAAGAAGTACCCCGAAGCCTTCTTTTCATTGCGGAACACCGGCGGCGCAAACAGCTTCGCGGTTTCCGACTGATGCCATTCGCCGAAAAATTCAGGGTTCAGCCGGATATAGTTCACAATATCCGCGAGCCTACGCGAGTTGAACGACCCCGACCGCAGGTAGCCCACGACCTGCGCTTTTACCTGCCTGACAATCTCACTCCGCTGTTGTGTCAGATCTCCGCGCAGGTTCTCCGAGCGGAGCGCTGACATCAGTTCCGGCGACAGCCATTCTTCCGAGAGGCTTGCTTCGAGGTCAATCAACTGTGGGCGCAGTTCACAATACTTGTCCCATAGTCGTTCTGATTCCCCCGACTGTTGGGTGACAACATCAAGGGTCGGAAACAGCGTGGCTCCGAACCACCGCCCCTGCGGTGAGTCCGGCCAGCCCTTGACGGAGGGGAGATTGTGAAGCAGCTGCGCCAGTGCCTTGTCCCTTTCGGAGAGCAGACCGCCAACGAGCCGGTCGACGCGCATCTTCGATGCCGGGGAAAGGTTTTGAGTGCCGACGATTGCGAAACCGTTGGGCGTAAGCACAAGGTCGAGCTGCGGCACGGCCAGACGGTATGCCTCGACAGCAACGATGTGGGCGGCTTCTGCCGCGACTGCATCGAGCAGTTCTGCCGGAACGAAGTGGTGGCAGAACCATTGCTCTGCCCTTTCAAGGTAGGGAGCGAGTTTGTCAAAGAGCGGGGTTTCGCCTTTGACCTCGCGGATAGAGTTCGGAATATATTTCCGCAACTCGTCATTGCTTGTTATCAGTTTCATTGGATTTGTCGTTTGCGTTGGGGAGTTTCACTTGCTTTGCATCGGTATGCTCGTCGAGCGTTGTAAGTTGGATAAAGGGGATTTCGGGGTGTACTCCCTGCCAGCCGTTAAAGCGGACTATAATACGATGGACGGTAAAGAGCAGGTCGTGATACGGTTTCTGCAATGCCTGGGCGATGGTGTAAAGCTCACGTTTGTCCGAGCCGGAGTTGTTGCTCTGGGCTTTGCCGGGCACTGAACCGACAAGATTACTATGCACACGCATAGTAAAGCATATCATATTGATTGCTTCCTGAATGTCGGTCTCCCAGTCGCCCCCCTCTTTGGAGTCATCAATCTTGTTGATGACAACGTCGTGCTGTTCCTTGCCGTCGGGCGTGACGTAGAAAGTGGAGAACCAGGCTTTGCCGCTGTTCTCCGCGCCGGTGAGAAAATCGAGTATCGATTGTTTCTCACGCACGATGCGCTCCTGCTGCTTTCGGCGGTCTGTGATACCCTCGGCACGAAATATGGACTCCCAGTATTTTGCGCCCACCTCGATATGGTACTTTATCGGAGCGGAATTGCGGAGCTTCGCCTCCTTTGCAATGCCGATGAGCTGCTTGATGTTGTACCACTTGCCGCGAAATAGCGCGGCATAGTAAGGAATTGGGTAGTAAGTGCTATCGACAGTCGGAATACGGCTGACGATGGCGAATTTGCGTGTTTTCGTTTTCTTGGCAAGCCTTTCCTGAAGGTCTTGCCACGGAGCTGACGTATCGAGCAGGTCTATCTCCTCTATGTCGGAGCGCGACGAGATAGCCTTTCGCCAGTTGGCGTAAAGGATTTTGGAGATACGACCGTGGCTGTCAGCCGGGGTGAAGCGACAATAGCAGGCCTCCTTTCTCAACAGACGGACGATGCGCGAGCCGTCCTCGTTGAGAATAAGCACCGACACGGCGAAGCCAAAGTGCTTGAAGTCCTGCGAAATGCCGAGGAAGTAGGCGGCAAGGTCATTGTCGAGGGTGAAGTCCTCGACGTCCCTCTTGACGGCTGCGGAGGCTTCGGCGACGCAGTATTGCAAGCCGGATCCGTAGCAGACCTCGGCGTTGAAGCATTGACAGGTTGCCAATGTTTCGTCCTTCTCGACGAGCGCGAGCAAGTCGAACGGCATCTGATTGTCACCGCCCCACGGGATATAGCTCAGGCTATCGTCTACGATGGTAGGCACGATGTCAACGTCCTCACGGAATACGGAGGACGAATTGACGGTGAACGCGGCGCGGGCTTCATAGCCCGGCAGCGTCTCGACGGAGTTAAAATTGAGTTCGGAAAAAGAAAAGTCCATATCAATGCTGATTTTTCAGCAAAGATATGGACCGTATGAGGTAAGCGAAAAGACGCAGTTATTTCTATACTACATCAGTAGCCTTAAAATGATTTGAATATGTTGACGGATTCCCATTTGGGCTAATTTTTCGCCCAGTTACTTGTATCGTATGAATAAAGCATGATGGGCTTTTTACAGCATCAAAATCATCATCATGTATTGTGTAAATATCATCCACAATATATTTACCCGAAAGAAAAACATTCTTTACTTCTACAATATCACCTTTTTTGAAAGGTATATTGGATTCGATGAAATCATGAGATAATTTGCGTAATTCAGATTTGTATTTTTCTTTGGCAGCTTTGCATCGCCTTAGATATTCGTAGCCGTCCATTTCGTTTGTTCTCTTATTCTGCTTTAGATGTGATTTTACGATGCAAAGTTACGAATAATCTCCGAGGTATCAAAGGAATACTTCAAGGTCGTTGACGCGGAAGATACAGCAGTCGCGGACGCGGCGGCACTCGCCGGAGGAAAGGATTTTTACGTTCCTCCAACCGCCGTAAAAATTGTATCGCAGGGAGATACAATTTCGGAGTTCCAGGATAGAGCCGTCGGATTTCCATACGGAAATATCGACAGGATCGCCGGAGTTGAGCATGGTGCGAGCGGTAGATATGTGTATCGAGCGAGCCATTGGTTACGAATAGACTATGTTATAGGGCGATGTGAATATGCCGGGCGAGGCAGACAGGCGCACTATGGGGCGGTTGTCTGTATATCGCCATGTGAACTTGACCTTGTTAAGTTTCTCGTCGCCGTCCTGTATTTCGCAGGTGGCGTCGGTAATGAGTATCGGGGCGAGAACGAGCGGGTCATAACTGTTTGTCGGGTCCGGCTCGATTCGGAACACATCGTGCGACGAAAAGAGTTGGTCTATCCACGCGGCTTCGTCAGAAGTCAGCGGCCCGGCCTCCACTTCGTATGTCTTAGTCGTAGACTGGTTGTAGAACCGCGAGCTGCCGTTGATAATGGCAAGCGAGCGTTCAACGTCGGTCTTTGCGGTGGTTTCCACCGGCAAAGTGGCCGAGTCCCAGACATTGAAGCAGTTGCGGAAGTAGAACGATTCAAGGTCTGTGAGCGAGTTGTCAACGAAGCAGGTAACAGACCGCTGACCGCAACGGACGGTAAACGACAGCAGCGTAATATTGTCAGGGCGAACGGTGGCGAACCCTGCGGCATCGGCAATTACCGAGGACAACGGCACGTTGATCTGCACGACCCCGGCGGTGGCGGCGGTCTTGCCGGAGTCAATGAAATATGAGTGAATAAATCGGGCTTCCGATTTATTCGTCTGAAAGGTGTGCTGTACCGAATACTCCAGACTCTCCCCGGATTCCGCGTAGAGGAAAAGGGAGAGCGTGGAGCCGGGAGCGACACGGCGCATGGAGAGTGTTGTCAGGAAATTCTCGCGGAGAAACGTCGGAATATCCGTGCAGACCGTGAAGCGGTCGCAGTAAAGGATATGAAGCAGACAGAAGTCAGCCTTGTTGTTGACCGAGTCGGTAAATACCCGCAGGGTAAAGTCGGCGCATGACTGGCCGGACTTATTCATCTCGGACTCTATAAGCGAGCCGAGATCATAGAGCGTTACATAACCGCCGTGGGCGTAGTAACGCTCCGAGAGGATGACGATGCCGCCGGTGGCGGTCAGCGTAACATCGACATATTCCCCCTCGACGGCGACGGTGATTTCACCGACAGCCGAAGAAAGTATGATGCCCTGGGGCTTGTATGTAATCCGGTGTGCCATGCCGCAAAGTTAACTTTGCAGTCTTGGCCCATAAAAGACAGTTAGAAAGCGGTCAACCCCGGAGGGTCAACCGCTGCACGGACAGATTGGAGAAGTCATTTCTCCAGATGGTCGGGACGGAAGTCCGGCGCGTCGGGGTCGATGCCTCGCGCGATGTACTTCGAGCGGAGGGCGTTGTGCGCCTGAATGACTATCTGATTGATGACGCGGAAATGCAGGTCGTCAATCAGCAGAGCCATCTGCTCGCTGTGGCTCGGGTACTGTGAGCCGAAGCCGTAGTTTATTGTTCGTGCTGCATCGAGGATTACTTGCAGCTCCTGTTCGGTAAACTTGTTGTAGTCGATTTCCATTGTTTCGGATATTAGAGGGTGAAACATTCGTGATTGTTGTTGTCGATATGGAAGATGGAGAGCGTGTAATTCTCGCAACCTTTTCGGAACTCGACTTTTATAAAGTCCTCGCCGTCGCGCCAGCAGTAGTAAAGGGCCGTGCGCATCGCGTCAATATCGTTGTCGGCATAGAATTTCCATTTGCCTTGTTTTGTGAAACAGATATATTCGTGCATCGTTGTGAGAATTGGAGGTTTGACATTCGGGAGAGAGAAGCGAGAGGGTTTTAACCCTCCCGCTGAGCCTCGAACTGGAGGCGTTCGTAGATGTTCTGGGAGATAGTCGCTCCGTATCGGGCTTTGAGCAGGTGCATGTAGCGCATGGCGCTTTTGGCCGTCTTGCAGCCGCATCCGACGTTGTCCTTGGGAGCGACGCCCTTGAAGTAGACGTACCAGCGGTTGAACTTGCGCTGAGCCACGATGAGCTTGGGAGTTGTTACCGGAACAGTCTCGACGGCGGGAGCGGCGGTTTGAGCGACTTTCTTTTCTGCGGATTTTTTAGTTTTCTTTGCCATGATCTTGAAGTATTTGGGGTTAATGATGTGAGCCGAGGCTCTTAATTTTTACATTGCAATAATTGGGAGAACTGAGGAAGTGAGCGAAGCAAAAATTTCAAGTAAAATTTTAAGGCACAGCCGGTCAATACTACCTGTAAGGTGGAGATTGATAAAAATTTATGAAGACTTTTCGTGCAAATGAGAGCAGAGGCAAGCTCGCTTGACTATGCCGAGTGCAGCCGAAAAGGGGCGTTAGCCAAATCCGTCAGGTATATTTTGCGTTGAACGGTCAGTCCTACCTTTGCTAATGGAAAAATAGACCTCGGTTCACGTCCCCGAATACGGAAAAGGCAAATAGAAAACTAACCGCAGAAATATCGCTCAACCCGCCCCGCCGGAGAGACCCGACAATGACTCCGCACTCGTCGCGGATGCAAGTCCTTTGCAGGTACGTTCAAGGTCGGGGCAAGGACTGTCGAGATGCGGATGAGGCCGGAAGCGGTGCTGTATGTGCTTGCGCCCGATGCGGAGCAGCCCCCGGAACTCCGAACGCCCCGGATTCAAGGCAGGCGGCGGCGGTGTCCGTCGCTCCCAGAGGTCAGACCTTCCTAACAACGATGCACACCTGCCAACACAAAACGGCAAATGGGACTTGCCGACGGCTGATGCGATGTGCCCGGTTTTATTGACGGCGCGGTAATGGCGAGAATAAAGGTCGAGTTACGAAATGCGGAATGCGCTCGCGTCTTACCGACAACGGCAATCACGTTTCACCCTCCCGAAGCAATGGTAATCGCTCAAACAAACCGAACAAGAGCGGCAACCTTGATGCGGAGCGGTCAGCTCGGATGGCCGACTAATCGACGAAGTCGCTTTGCTTGCAAAGAGCCACCTGCCCGCAGCACAACGATTGCGTAGGGTCTGACCGCCCAATCCCCGGCTCAGAGGCGGTGCCGGAGAGCCGGTAGGCAAATGATAGCGGAGACAACGGCGACAGATGAACAGAGCGAAAGGCTGCCCCGGCGGACAGCCGACCCTTTGAGGGAGATGATTTAGAAACCTGCGAAGCAGCCCTGAACCATCGTGTAATCGACGTTGTCGTACTGGGATGCTGCGATTTCCTGTGCTTCCTCTGCGCTTCGGGCTTTGACTTCTTCAGTGTAGCTGTCGCCGTCGAAAGTGATTACTTCTACCGAGAAGTATTTGAGCTTGCGGTTGGAGTTGAGAGAGCTGTCGAATATGTTCATTACGTGGGTCATGATTTTGAAGTTTTAGAGGGTTTTTACTGTGCGCCGGGGCGCGTTTGATTTTTACACCGCAGAATATGCGGCTGATAATCAGTGCTGACAGGCACGTTAGCCGACAAGGGTTTGATGAAAAGGCGTAGCCCGGAGAATACTCTTTTTCATAGGCACGACGGAAAAAGGAAGATTTTTTAATCAAATTTACCTGCCCTTTTCGAGCGTAGATAAAGACGCTAACTTCGCGGGTGTGAAATATCAGATGCGCTTAGGTGCGTTCAATCAGTTAATTCCTCTTGAACGGCTCGGCAAAAATATGACCTATACGTTACAACTTCGGCGGTTCTCCCAAACGCAAATCAAATGCGTATCAAACACAGTGTAATCACTCACGGCAAAAGCGACAATCAGAAAATGTGAAGCCCCGCAGACGAGGTGCAGAAACAAGAAATCGCCCCGATGTGAGGCGATGCAACAAATGGGTCAAGGTCGTAGAGTTCCTAAATCCCTCAAAGGGCATAATGAACGGTAAAAGTCCTTATCAGGCGAAAGTTCGCCACTCCCGGAGCGACAAGTCCATATAAAACAAAACCCCTCGGAGGTGTCCGAAGGGTTGTAACGAGTTAGCGATTGAAGCCGGACGGTCAAGACCATAGGCTTGATTTTACGAAAGCGCGGCAGCGGTGCCGCAACGCCATAGAGATTATAATTTTACCCATTCACCTGTTTTTAGATAATTCTCCAGCAAGCTATAAAAATAAGGTTCTATTTCTACATAGAAACCTTCGGGAATATCCATTTTATTCAGCAAGCTTAATTCTTGGTAATATTGTCTATGGAATCGATAAGATTGTATGCGATTATATAAATGCCAATATAATTCATTCCCTTTGTAATCATCCCGGTCTGGTTTCTCTACAAAACGCATGAATTTATTATTATCATGAATAGGGCATGTTAAGAAATATGAGGCCTTCTCTATTTTATCCTTCTTAAAATGTCCCACATATTGCCAAATCAAAGATGCGTGTTTTAACTCACGTTCACGATGCTGTTGCTCTTGCCAAAGATTAGCTTGCTTTTGTTGCTCTAAGTCGCGTTTCTTTTTCTTAACAGTGGCAATGCGTTTGGTGATTTTAATATAGCACGCCATTATCATAGTTAACAGAATTATTAAAGAAAAGAAGATAGCAATTAACAAGAACCAGAATGAGTTGGATAATAC
>ENA-OZMI01000054-OZMI01000054.1-human-gut-metagenome-genome-assembly--contig:-NODE-54-length-15294-cov-8.757464_pt1 | contig 15294 bp, 10 predicted proteins | sample MGYA00244183_ERZ653801 | MGnify/ENA primary metagenome ERZ653801 (study PRJEB26926, sample SAMN06164433) | human gut metagenome | biome: ENVO:00009003; feature: ENVO:2100002; material: ENVO:00002003... | reverse complement strand
GCATCGCTCTCATACGATGCCGGAAGAGAGTTCAGATATTCTACATCGTAGAACCCCTCGTGAGTGGTGGGGTCAACGGTAAAATACCCCACTCCCATTGAGGTGAGGTTCTGGAAAAAATGGGTGCCCTGACTCGGCTCGATGCGGTAGTTTTTGAGCGACGACTCCACAATTAGCCGTGCCCCCGATATCTGTGGCCACTTCACAGGGATGCCCAATGCGGTGTCGCTTGAGCCCCACCGTCCCGGACCGATAAGAATATAGCCAGTGCCTTCCGACACGAGGCGACGGTTTATTTCGTCTATTTCTCTGGCTGTGTCGGGATTATGCTCGGGAGCGAAGTGCTCGGGGCGCACATAAACCACGGTGCTTACATTGTCAATAGTGCCGTGACCGAGGGCGGTGTTGGAACGGAGAATCAGTTCGTTTTCAGGCAGCGACATTATGCTTTCATCCACAGTCTCTTTACGGTCAACTATCGGGCGGATCTGAAGCCAGTACAGGTGGCCTTTGATTTCTCCTTTGGGCGTTATGATGCCGGCAAATTCTATCTCTACCGGACGGCTCATCTCTTTTTGTCCGGTATGAAGCATGAAATCAATGGCTTCTGCCAAAGGCAGGGCGTTGTGTTTCAGTATGTTGTTGAACGTGACTACGCGGCGTCCGGTGCCGAAATCACTGTCGCGCAAGAGGTTGTCCTGCAGGTCAAATGTGCTCACCATGTAGCGTAGCGCACCGGTTTTGGCTACATCCTGCACTGAAATTTTGAGGATATTGAATCCGTCGTCAACCTTGAAATCGGTGGCATCGTGCATGTCAAGGGCATACATTTTGGTCTGGGTGTCGCGCAAAGCGAGTTTCAGCTCCGATGTCTGTAATGCCGATTTGGGATGCTTGGGCGAAAAGCGGAGGCTGATACCGCCGTCCACTATGTATTTGCCGAGTCCTACGGCCACTTCAGCCACACCGTCTTCGGTGCGTTCGTTGCCCGACGGATAGTAATTGAGTGAGCGTCCTACGCCGGAGAAAGAGGGGAAATACCAGTCATTGACCTGTTCGCCAATGACTTCCTGAATTATGATAGCCATCTTTTCCTGATCTATGACATTGGAAGTGGCTGTCATGTAGGCTTTGCTGTCGGCATAGAACACAGACGCATACACGCCTTTGATGGCATCGCAAAGCATTCGCATCATGTGGTCCTTATCGTCCACATGAGGAATCATGTATGTAGAGTAAACACCGGCAAAAGGCTGATAATGTGAATCTTCCAGCAAGCTGGAACTGCGGATGGCAAGCGGGCGGTCAACGACATCAAAAAGTGCGTAGAAATCTTCCTTGACATGCATAGGCAGCTTGGCGCGCAGGAAATGCTCAAGTATAACACCATTGGGCGCATCGCTGAGCGCTATGGGGTAGAGGTCGTTGTCGGCCATGAACTCATCAAAGATGTCGGTACAAAGCACCACGGTGCGCGGTATGGAGATGGTAAGGCCGTTGAAGTTGTCGCATACGGGATTGCGCTTGATAATCTGGTCCACGAAAGCCAAACCGCGTCCTTTGCCGCCGAGTGAGCCTTCGCCTATTCGTGCAAAATTGGAATAGTGGTCAAAACGGTCTTTGCGGAACACTGCCACCACGCCACGGTTTTTCATTTTGCGGTACTTCACAATCAGGTCAAAGAATAGCTGACGCACCGCCGGAACTTCGTCAAGAGTGTAAAAGCGATGCTGCTTAATGACCTCAGCTATAGGGAATAGGGCACGCGAATAAAGCCAGCGCGAAATATCGTTGGACGAAGCGTGGTGAAGCAGGGCATTGGCAGGTATGTCAAAGATATGGTATTGTAGGTCTTTGAGCGAGCTGATGCGTATTTCATGTCCTGTGGCGGGGTCTGTCATCACGAAATCGCCGAAACTGAATTGCTCGGAGATGGCACCGGCAAGATCCACGGGAAGTTTTTTTGACAGTTTGTCAAGGAACACGCAGTTGATTTTTTTAGCGGCTTCAGCATTTTTGGTCTCGGACGACTCGATAATGATGGGGAGATAGGGATTTTCGGAACGTAAAAATTCTGCGAATTTCAGTCCTGCTTCCGCATCCTTGACACCCAGACGCTTGAACGAGACATCGCTGATAACACCAAGCAGATTAGACCCATAGCGGTCGTACAGTTCCATGGCTTCCTCATAGTCGCGTGCGAGCATTACTTTAGGACGCCCGCGCATACGAAGCATCTGCTCATGCTCGTTAAGGGCTTCGGTAGATGACTCAAACGATTGTTTAAGCAGGCATTTATATATGTGTGGGAGCACTGATGAGTAGAATCTTACGGAGTCTTCCACGAGCATTATCATCTGCACTCCTACCTCGTTGATGTCCTGATCGGCATTGAGACGGTCTTCAAGCAGCTTGATGATGGCAAGCAGCAGATCCACGTTGCCGAGCCAGCTGAATACATAGTCAATAGCGGTGAAATCTTCGTTTTCCAGACGGCGTGACACCTCTTTGGAAAACGGGGTGAGGACCACAATGGGCACTGACGGCTGGATTTCTTTGATGAGACGTGCCCCGGAGAATGTTTCGCTAATGTCCATTCCCGGCATCATTATTACCAACCCGAAGTGTTTTTCCCGGATTTTCTGTGTGGCTTCCTCCACTGTGGAAACCTGTGTGACGCGGGGAGGGGAGCTGAGGTTCAGAGCCACGTATTCAAAATACAGTTGCTCTTCAATTCGCCCGTCTTCCTCCATCATGAAGGCATCATAGGGTGATGCTACGAGCAGCACATTGAAAATGCGCTTCTGCATCAGGTCCTGAAATGCCGTGTCTTTGAGATATAATTGGCTGAGAGCGTCCTCGTTCATGGTCAAACTACTTTTTGGCAAACAAAGATACGCACAATTAGCGAGGGGGCAGCCATTATTAGACAAAAATTTGCATCGTCTTTAAAAATTTGTACTAAAAAATCATGTGGATCCTCCCACCAGATAATTTTGTTGGGTTTAGTACATTAGAATGTGACAATTACTAAACTTCTTACCATAAAGCTGCTGTCGAATTCTACATGAATATAACTACGAATTATGTTAATACCGCTCACGCTTCCTCCACAGGGCTAAAAGTTTTAAATGTGATATGTCATTAACGATTTAAGCAATTAAGTATCTGAATGCCTATACGTTCTACAATCCCCGTGACAAGAGCATTTCCCATAAGGAAAGCTCGTCTAAGGTTGGAAGTCTCAACTGTATGGTCATCGGGGAACATATTCAATCGCTCAAGTTCAATTGGAACCAAGCGACGTAATCTGCCCGAAGGAGTAAGAATCACGTGCTTAAATCGTGAAGGAGCTGTTCCACCTTCGCCTGTGATGATTGTGCGCGAAGGTTTATCAGTAGAATCAGGAAATGCCATTGCGCCCTCAGAGTAACGGTATTGAAAACCGGTTGTTTTGTTTATACGTATCTCTGACTTTCCTCCTTTAGCATACTCCCATTTTGAGACTTCTTCCACAGGTATGAAAAATTCATCAGGAATGAATGCTTCATCCAAAAGAATTTCGCCAAGTGAGATATGATGACCTTCGTACGAAGGGGTAACTTGCATGGTAGCAACTTGGCGGTTTCGCATGACACCGGCGTTTTTGAACGGAGAAAGTGATTTGTCCTTATTGAAAGTTTCGGATACTTCTTTAAGGTCTCCGATAATCTCAAACGAGGAAATGGAGAACGATTCTTCTAAAATAGGGAAAGCGTTTACCATCACGCCGTCTTTCATAATCCAATCCTTTGAATCAAAGAAAAGCTTGTCAAATATCGTATCCTCTTTGAACGCGAAAAGATAAGTGCGTCGGCGTCTTTGTGGCATACCATAGTCAGCAGCATTTATTATTCGCCATTCCACAGTATAACCTAAGTCTGCAAGCGAGGCGAGAATTATGGCAAAATCACGTCCTCTCTGTGATGCGGGAGAGCCAAGGAGCCGATCAACATTTTCAAGCATAAGGAGTTTAGGCGGATTAGGATGGTCACGCAAGATACGGTGTATCTGCCACCATAAAACACCTTTCTTGCCTTCAATGCCGCCAGAATGTTTCAGAGTGGTTGCCACTGAATAATCCTGACAAGGGAATCCTCCAACCAGCATGTCGGCATCTGGGATATCCTTCACATCTACGGTTGAAATATCCTCGTTGGAGTGACCGGCAGCACCGAATCGTTTGCAGTAAATAATGGATGCGTCTTGTCGCTTGGTGGACGGTTCCCATTGATTATTCCATACGGTTTTAAAGCGTTTAGAAGCTCGTTCTAACCCGATACGGAATCCTCCCACTCCAGCAAAAAGTTCAATTACACGAATGTCTCCAATCTCAGTTCCCACTTTCTCCGGAGGAAAGAGTGAAAGTTCTTTGTAGTGGCTGCTGTATGCGGCAATCGGCTCACAAAGAATACACCCACTATTTATATCGTTGTGATTATACATTTTCGCTCTGAGAATCAATTATAGATTTGACATAGTCCGCATTAAACCAATAGCAATATTTAGGACATTCACCACCATGGGGATTTACAGTAGTATGATTTTGCTTGGTTCCTTTAGGACGGACATGGAAATTTTTATGGTCTGCTATATTCCAAAATGATTTAAGAGAAAAATTATTAGCCAGAACTTTTTCTCGAATATGCTCCCAATATTTTTCTGCAATTTTCAAATCTTCAGTTGGCATAGTCCAAAAGAAGACTTTGTCAAAGATGTATGATCGCTCCGTTATATCTTGGTTTGTACGATTATTATGTAACGTGATTTTCTGTCCGTCAATGGGTCTGAAAACCACAAATAGGAATCTGTTTGTAAATATTTCATAAGCTTCAGATTCATACCAGTCGCTATTTTCTAAGACCTCTGCATAATCAATATTTTTAAATGACATAGACTCTTTTGGCATTCCATTAGAGCGTAAACGGACGGTTTTCATCTCTATGCCCGATTTTTCAAATTCATCTGATTTTGATATTCGTTTGCTTGTTTTATTGGATGCTATCAAACCAGCTATGTCTGCATATTTGCTTTTGGACTGATATGGTTCAATGCCAAGTAATGAGCAAATCTCTATAAAATTTTTACCATAATAAGGTTTAAATCGTTCAAGAATAATGTCATCAAAAGTTCTATTTTGGAGCGATTTGGAATCAACAAGTTCAAAATCGGGAGTTTGTGCATGAGTATAATTAGTAAAGTAGTTTTGCCCTGAATTAGTCACATGATTTAGGACATATCGCATATATGCCGGTTTCAGGCTAAATGCACGTTTATGCGCCTTATGTTCGCTATTCGGTTGTGTCTGCAGACTATCTCTCTTTTGTCCTTTTCGACATGCGCCAAGGTAGAGCGTATCTCCTTCGGAAAGAAGATGCGCTTCGCCTCGTTTCACTTTTTCTGCAATGGTTTCATAGTCTTTTTTTATTAACAGTAAATCCTTATCAGGAAGTTCCCATAGAATTCGGAAAACGAACTCATAATCAAGATTGGATAGCTCCTTGACATGAAGATAAAAAAGTAAAAGCATCAAACGGCATTTTGCTATCAAATGAGAGTCTTCAAAATTCGTGTTAACGATTTCAAAATAATCAATCATAGTGCATACAAGCCGTTCTTTAATCCTATATTCATTTGATTTAGACTTTAATAGGGGAGTGCATTTTAATTCAAGCCCAGCTTCCTTAAAGTCTGCTTCCTGATTGGAATTGATGTCGTATTTAAAAAACAACTCCTCAACCATTTGTCCGAGTCCACCTTTGCCTTTTCGTTTTAAGCTTAGAATTTCATCTCCCAACAGCGAATGTAGGGATTGACCCATAAGGAATTTACTATACTCAAAGATAGAAACGGGATCCTTAGGATTATAAGTAGAGGTTCTAAAAATGGAAGTACCCATACAATGAAGGAGATTTTAAAATTTCCAATTTACAAAATTACAATTTTTTATGAGATACGGGATTTTAGGGTTAAGAAATAATTCCTGAACTGTGCGAATAATTAACTTTTAACGGACGCTCATAATATGATATTTGGAGAAATAAGTAGCTCATAATGGCTTCAATGAGCTGGCGGTTGGTGGCTTCGGAGCCGGTTATCGCCGGAGGGTTGGGGAAAGAGACTGAAAAAACGGGGGCCGTGGGGACGGCTCCCGTTGAGGTGGGTTATGCGGTGGGTGGGTTAATGCTCCATGAGGAAACGCTCGGCGTCAAGGGCGGCTCTGCAACCACTGCCTGCGGCTGTGATGGCCTGACGGTAGTTGGGGTCGGCAACATCGCCTGCTGCAAAAACGCCGGGAATGTTGGTGGCGGTGGTGTGGTCAAAGGTCTTGATGTAGCCGGTGTCGTCAAGATGTATTTTGCCATCAAAGAGTTCTACGTTGGGTTTGTGGCCTATGCCGAGGAAAAATCCGTCAATGGGGAGGTCATAGGTGCGCTCGGCATCGGTGCCCTTGTGCTCAACGAGGTGCGCTCCTTCCAGGAATTCTTCTCCGTAGAGACCAAGTGTAACGGTGTTGAAGAGTACGTGAATGTTGCTCTTGTCAAGGACACGGTGCTGCATGACTTTGGATGCGCGGAGGTGGTCCTTGCGCACAATCAGGTAAACTTCGGCAGCGATATTGCTCAGATAAAGGGCTTCCTCGCAAGCGGTGTCGCCACCGCCAACTACTGCCACACGCTTGCGGCGATAGAAGAAGCCATCGCATGTGGCGCAGGCTGACACTCCGAGGCCTTTGTATTTTTCCTCATCAGGGAGTCCAAGGTATTTGGCTGATGCGCCGGTGCTTATGATTACGGTGTCGGCAATGACTGTGGACCCATCATCGCCTTTTGCTACAAAGGGACGCGAATCAAGATTGATTTCGGTGATTACGGCTGAGTGCACATCGGCTCCGAAACGTGCGGCCTGACGGCGCAAATCATCCATCAGCTCGGTGCCGGTGGTGCCGTCGGGATAGCCGGGGAAGTTTTCAACTTCGGTAGTGGTGGTGAGCTGTCCGCCGGGCTGGGGGCCTTCGTATATCACAGGCTCAAGGTTGGCACGTGAGGTGTAGATTGCGGCGGTGTATCCGGCGGGACCGGATCCTATAATAAGGCATTTGGTTTTTTTGTCCATATGTGTTTTGAATTTTGATTATCGCAGGTCAATTATATCCACTCCGGGATATGCTTTGGGAGAGAAGCGGAAATAGGCATCGGCCAAGGAGGAGCCTATTTTGGTGCCGACAAGCTTAACGGTGACGGTGGTGCCGTTGGATGCGGTGAGAGTAATGGTTTGCGGCAATAGTGAGGATGAATCCAATGTCACTACGGCCTGACGGATGTCGGCTTTTTTTTGTTTGGCGGTGAGCCGGAGCACCCGCTGTGTCTTAGGGCTTTTAAGCAGGGTGGCAGTGTATTGCTTGCTGAACATGTTGACCACCATTACGGGGTTGATCATCTGGAGTTCCTGAGCAGTGGGCGCGGATACGGTGACTTCGCGGTCGGCCGCATTGAGTACCCACTGGGTGGTGCCATCGTACCATGAAGTGTATTGTGGTGCGGTGATGCGGAATTTCTGGCCGCTCATAATTATGGTGCCTTTGACTACTCCGGCTTGTGCGGAGGAGGTGAGGGTAAAGGTGGCTTCGATGGATTTTGCAGCACGAAACCGGGCTGATGCTCTGCTGAGAACATCTGCAGCCGACTCGCCTGCATAAGCAGAAAGAGTGAAGCTCAGTAATAGAGCAAAGATGAGTGAGAATTTAGTTTTCATCAAGGGATAAACAAATCAGCGTGAGTGAAAGTTCTGCTACGCGGGGTTGGTGAGCATGATGTCAAAAGCGATGGAATCCATGAGAACATTGCGCGGTTTGCCACCCTGAGCGGGTCCGACAACTCCGGCAGCCTCCAGCTGGTCCATGATTTTGCCGGCACGCGGATAACCGATGTTGTATTTGCGCTGCAGGAGCGAAGTGGAACCGGTGCCTGACTCAATGATGGTGCGTCCGGCATCCTCAAACAACGGGTCACGGTCGCCCACGGCACCAAGATTGCCGGTGCCGCTTTCGCCTGCGGGTACATAGTCGGGCAATTCGTAGGCGCAAGGGTAGCCTATCTGCTCGCTGATGCTGTCACAAATGGCTTCAACTTCTGATGTTTCAATGAGGGCGCACTGCACACGCTGAATCTTGCCGTCCTGAGAGAAAAGCATATCGCCACGGCCCACAAGCTGTTCGGCACCGGGACGGTCAAGTATGGTGCGTGAGTCAACGGCCTGAGTGACACGGAATGCCACTCGTCCGGGGAAGTTGTTTTTAATCATGCCGGTAATGACATCAACTGACGGGCGCTGTGTGGCGAGAATGAGGTGTATGCCCACGGCACGCGCTTTCTGCGCAAGTCTGGCCACAGGGGTTTCCAGCTCTTTGCCGGTGGTCATGAGCAGGTCGGCAAACTCATCAATGATGACAACGATATATGGCAGGAAACGATGTCCTTTGTCGGGACTCAGACGGCGTGCAGTGAAGAGTTCGTTGTATTCGGCAATGTTGCGCATGCCGGCTTTTTTGAGTAGCGCGAGACGGTTTTGCATCTCCACACACAGGGAATTAAGCGTGGTCACGGCTTTGGCCGGTTCGGTTATTATGGGTTCTTCCTCATCGGGGAGTTTGGCGAGGTAATGGCGCTCAAGCTTGGAATAAAGGCTGAACTCAACCATTTTGGGGTCAATGAGCACAAATTTAAGCTCAGACGGGTGCTTTTTGTAGAGCAACGATGCGATTATGGCATTAAGGCCCACAGATTTACCCATACCAGTAGCACCGGCCACGAGCAGGTGGGGGATTTTGGTGAGGTCGGCAATATAGACCTCGTTTTGAATGGTAGTGCCCATGGCCAGAGGGAGCTTGGCCTTAGTTTCGATATATGCTTTGGATGATAGAATGCTGCGTATGCTGACAATCTGCGGATCACGATTGGGCACCTCCATGCCAATAGTGCCACGGCCTGGCATAGGCGCGATGATGCGTATGCCGAGGGCTGCGAGATTAAGGGCCATGTCATCGCCAAGATGCTTGATTTTGGAGATGCGCACACCTTCGGCGGGGACGATCTCATAGAGTGTGATAGTTGGTCCGACAGTGGCTTTAATGCTTGAAATTTCAACGCCGTAGCTGTTAAGTGTGCGAGTTATGCGCTCTTTGTTGGCTTCCTGCTCGTCAATATCCTCAACAACGCCATGATTCTCATCGCGTTGTGTGAGCAGCTCTAACGAGGGAAAACGGTAGCGGCCAAGTTCGGCAGTGTGATCGTAGGAAGTGTCAATGCCACGATGTTCCATAGCATCGGCATCGGCGGCGGAGTATTGCTCTATTTCGGGTTTGGTGACAGTGATGGTTACATCATCGGACTGGCTGACGGTGTCTTCTTTGTCCGGAATAGAAGTAAGCTCCTGCTGTGCATCGGCTATAACGGCAGGAGATTCGGATACCGTTTCGGTCTCGTAATCCGTTCCCGGTTCATCATATAAGGAATCGGCAGTGGGTATGTCATCAAAAAGGTCATCGGATGCAGGTTGCGACTCGGGGACAGATTCTGTTGCGGATTCAGAAACCTGCTCGTCAACAAGTTCTGCAGCAGGTTCGGCAACGGTTTCAACTTCAATCTCAGCCTCGGGCTGAGTGGCTGAAGCGGCAGCTTGCGCAGCCGCTTCGCGTTCGGCCTGCTGGCGACGGCGCTCTTCGGAACGCGCCATGTGACGAGCGTTCATCTCAGAGATGCGAAGACGCTGTGCCTTAATTCGTTTGGCAATAAAGTGGTATATGATGCGAACCTGATTGAAAAAAATCAGAATCATTGCCGCCACTAAGAGGATGTTAACGGCAATTGCTCCCCACAATCCGGTATAGGTGAAGAGCCATTGATTGACAAAGTAGCCGTGTTCGCCACCCCAAAAATGGAATCCTCCGGACTGGTAGGTGACAAATCCGGCAAGCACTGAGAGTGCCACTGTGACAAGGAGGCAACGGAATGTGAGTTTCCAAAAGCGAAATTTGTGTAAGCCCACAAGAGATGCGCCGAGCGCACCGATATAGAATATTAGGACAAAAGCACCGATGCCGAACCATCGCGACACTACCAGATTGCTGAGATATGCGCCCAAAAGTCCGGCTGCATTGGTGGCTTCAAGAGCTCTTGAGGATGTGGCGGACAAAGATCCGGCGGACACAAGGCTTTGATCGTCAGAACCGGCGGAGATGAAAGAGAGGGAAGCCACAAGCATATAGCATGCGGCGAGAATGAGGGTTATTCCGAGAAAAATCTTGAAGCGGCGGTCTGTAAAAAACGAAAGCAGATTGATGCCTGATTGCTGAGTGTCAGCGGAGTGCGATGCTGCGGCTGCCGGGCGTGATGCGGATGTGCGTGCAGAGGTCTGTCGCGGGGCAGTGGTGCGTGCGGCAGCGGCTTTGCGCGGTTCGCGACGCAGTTGTGGCTCCGGCTTGTCCATTGGCGCTGACTGACGCGATTGGTTCAGTCCGGACGGGTCAAAATTGCCGGTGGATATTTCAAATGAATCCATAGATGTGGGAAGTGACTAAGATTAAAGGATGGAAAGGTCGTGTATGGTTTTTGCGGGATCGGGTGCCGAGAATACAAAGCTGCCGGCGACAAGCACATCGGCACCTTCGGCAGCGAGAGCCGCTCCGGTTTCAAGGTTGACTCCGCCATCAATTTCCACAAGCGCGTGAGAGCCGGTGTCGGCAATGAGTTTTTTGAGACGGCGCAGCTTGTTGATGGTATGCGGAATGAATTTCTGACCACCGAATCCGGGATTGACCGACATAAGCAGAACCATGTTCAGATCAGAGATTATGTCGGTAAGAAGTTCAACAGGAGTGGCGGGATTGAGGGTTACAGCCGCCTTCATGCCTGCGTCACGGATTTGCTGTATGACACGGTGAAGGTGTGTGCATGCCTCATAATGCACATTCATGTACTCGGCTCCGCAGTCGCGCACCTGATTCACATAGCGTTGGGGATCTACGATCATGAGGTGGACATCAAGCGGCTTTGTTGCAAGTTTCTGAATGTATTTCATTACCGGGAATCCAAAAGAGATGTTTGGAACAAAAACACCGTCCATGACATCAATGTGAAGCATGGATGCAGCAGATCCGTTGAGCATCTCAATATCACGGCCAAGGTTGGCGAAATCGGCAGAGAGGAGCGAAGGGGCGACTTGTATCATCAGAGATTGGTTTTGCGAGATTTTGGTTTAAAAGCATTGTAAGCAATGATTCCTATGCACACAACTCCTATTGCGAGGCCCGCATAGGTGAGGTAGCTGTTGTACTGCTCAACGGCGGCATAGAGCTGGTCGCGGCTGACTATTGTGCCGAGCCAGTAGCCAAGGGCAGCAAGGACAGAGTTCCATGTCAGTGCGCCAAGAGATGTATAGAGCATGAATTTCCAAATATTCATTCTCGCAAGTCCGGCGGGTATGGATATGAGCTGGCGCACGGCAGGAATGAGACGGCCAATGAAAGTGGATATGGCGCCATGATTGTCAAAATATGTTTCGGCTCTGACCACTTTTTCTTCCGTTATGAGGCAAGCATGCCCGATTCGGGAGTTGGCGAACTTGTAAACAATGGGACGGCCAATCCATACGGACAGAAAATAGTTGACCAACGCGCCTATCAATGCACCTAAAGTGGCGAGAACGAGAACAAGCCAGATGTTGACTTCATGGCTTGTACAAGCGAGATAAGCGGCCGGGGGCACGATTACTTCGGAAGGGAAAGGGATGAAGGAGCTCTCCACAACCATCAACAGAAATACCATGCCGTAGATCCATGCGGCATCGGCATTAAGAAAGTCCTGGATGATTTGTGCCGGGTCAAACAGCATGCCGGCGAGTATCAGGGAATCAATCATAATTATTAGCTGGTTTTAGGAAACAAAATTACAATTATTTTTGCGTACTGACAAAAAGAAATGGTGTGGCTGAATGTGAAAACAAAAAGCGGCTCCGAACCGGAAGGAAAGGGAGTCGCTGAATAGGGTTATGCGAAGTGCCGAATTACAGAATTCCTGCGGAGCGGAATAGTGCGGTGTAGTACTCGGCTTTCTTTTCAATGGCCATGGGGTAGGCTCGTGATGTGGATGGCATTCGCCAGATATTGAGGCCGTCGGCCGATGTGACCATTTCGCCCATCTTGGGCAGGGGGGTGGATGTGAGAGCGGCTATGACGGAAGCCGCTTTTTCACCGGTGGTGGCTACAGTGTGACATTCCGGCATGAGGTCAAGCAGTCCCCGCAAGTTGACGGGACGGACGATTTCCAGAAATTTGTCGGAGGCATTGCCTTTGGTGCGTATTATTTCAGCTCCGGTGTCGTTGAGCGCAATGCCACGCTCTGTGAGCAGCCGTTTGATGTCGTCAAGGCGATATGTGCGCGTCAGCTCGTCATAAAACCGCTGTTTGTTGTCAAAAAATATAAGTCCCATAATGCGCCAGAAATCATTCTGACAGTTGGGGTAATAGAAGTCCATGCTCCAGCGGTTAGGAGCGGGAGGGAATGTGCCCATAATAAGAATTTTGGCGTGAGGCGGGATGAATGGGGGCCAAGGGTGGGTTTCGGTGTTCATGTGAGAACTGTTGTGTTATACGGTTGTTAATACTATATATACGTTTTTGAGTATGATAAAGTTTTATGCCTACGAGGGAGGTAGCATAGTGGAAAAGAACGAGTGGCAGCCTCATTACTGGATAAATGTGGAATGCCCCGATGAGGAGGATTACGCATTTTTGCAGGGACTTAACTTGCCGGAATCGTTTATGGAAAATGTGGCCGACATGGATGAGCGGCCAAGATTTGAACGCGAGGCCGGATGGCTGCTGACAATTCTTCGCATACCTCACCATTCACAAATTTCTCCGTTGAAATATTGCACGGTACCGCTCGGCGTAATGACCAAAGACGAGATCATAGTGACGGTGTGTCATGCCAAGACCGAGATGATTTCGGATTTTATAGACCACAGCAACAAGCGACATATCAATGTGGACAATCAGCCTGATTTTGTGCTTCGGCTCATATATTCGTCAACGTATTGGTTCCTACAGTATCTTAAGGATATAAACGAGACGGTAGGGACCTTTACACATCAACTTGAAAAGAGTGTGCGTAATGAGGTGCTGCTCAGCTTGATGCAGCTTCAGGAGGCTCTTGTGTATTTCAATACCTCACTCCAAGGCAACAGTATGCTGACGGAAAGGCTCAACAAGGTGTTTTCGGATGACTGTGATGCGGATTTGCTGGAGGATGTGGAGATAGAACTGGGACAGGCATTGAACACTGTGAATGTTTATATGGAGATTCTCAGCAACAGCATGGATACGTTTGCTTCGGTTATATCAAACAATGTGAATAACATAATGAAGCGCATGACCAGCATATCCATAATACTGATGATACCTACGCTTGTGGCGAGCTTCTATGGCATGAACGTGGATGTGTGGTTTGCCTCAAACGAACTGGCCTTCGGGTTTATAATCCTATTCTCATTCTCTGTGGCAGCTGTGGTCTGGTATTGGCTGCACAAGGTTCGCTGGGTGTGAAAAAAATCGCCACCGCACGATGTGATGCAGTGGCGATTGATTATGATTTATAAGCGATTTTAAGCTTTTACGCGACCGATGTAGCTGCCATCGCGGGTGTCAACCTCAATAAGCTCACCTTCGTTGATGAAGAGGGGAACACGGATTTCGGCACCTGTTTCGAGAGTGGCGGGCTTAAGGGTGTTGGTAGCGGTATCGCCTTTGAGGCCCGGCTCGGTGTAGGTGATTTTGAGGACGGTCTTAACGGGCATTTCAGCGTAGAGCACAGTTTCAGTAGAGGCATCGCTTACAACTTCCACAGTGTCGCCTTCTTTCATGAAAGCAGCGCCGGTAACGAGTTCCTTGTTGATAGGAATTTGCTCGTATGTTTCATTGTTCATGAAAATGTCATCGCCGCCATCAGCGTAAAGATACTGGAAAGGACGACGCTCAACACGCACATCTTCAAGTTTTTCGCCGATATTGAATCGACGCTCAAGCACGCGGCCGTCAACCACGTCTTTGAGTTTGGTGCGCATGAAAGTATTGCCTTTGCCGGGCTTAACGTGGAGGAACTCCACGCAGAAGTACAAGCGGCCGTCCATGCGGATGCATGTGCCGTTCTTAATGTCTTGAGCGTTAATCATAAAAAATGTAGTGATGTTTGTTTTGGGCGCAAAAGTACAAAAAAATTCTGTTTAATCAAAGATTTTGTCCCAATCTTTCCATACGGCTTCATAACCGAGTGCGCGTATTTCCGAGACTACCTGTGCCGGTGTGCGGCTGTCGCTTACTTCAAACTGTTCCAAGGCATCGGGCGTGGAGACATAGCCGCCCGGCTCGGTTTTGCTGCCGGCACTCATGGATGTGACACCGAGTTTCATCATATTGGCACGGAAAACGGGGTTTTCGCGTGTGGAATAAGAAATGTCAACATCGTGGTCGAAAATGCGGAATGCGAAAGTGACCTGGGCAAGTTCGCGGTCGGACATCACCACATTGGGCTGATAGCCGCCCTCTGCGGGACACATGCGAGGGAAATTGATGCTGTAGCGGGTGCGCCAATAACGCTTGCGCAGATAGTGGAGATGGCGGGCCATCATGGTAACATCCGTGCGCCAGTCCTCAAGGCCAATCAATACGCCCATACCGATTTTGTGTACGCCGGCGGCTCCCATGCGGTCAAATCCGTTGACGCGCCATTCGAATATGGATTTCATGCCACGGGGATGATATTTCTTGTAAGCTTCCTCATGGTATGTTTCCTGGAAGCATACCACTCCATTGAGTCCGGAATGGGTAAGCCGCTCATAATCGCGCTGCTTCATAGGCATGACTTCAATGGTGAGATTGTTGAAATACGGGCGTGCGGTGTGAAGCACCTGCTCAATATAATCCACGCCGTTGAGCGTGGGGAATTCACCTGACACTATAAGCAGATTCTCAAAAGGCCCGAGCTTGCGTATTGCCTCACATTCGGCTTTTACCTGCTCTTGGGTGAGAGTGACGCGCTGGAGGGGATTGTTATGGTTAAAGCCGCAATACACGCAGTGATTGGTGCATGCGTTGGATACATAAAGGGGTATGTACATTGAAATGGTTTTGCCAAACCGCTCAAGAGTATAGCGGTGGGAGAGTTGTGCCATGCGCTCCAAATAAGGCTCAGCAGCGGG
>ENA-OZMI01000045-OZMI01000045.1-human-gut-metagenome-genome-assembly--contig:-NODE-45-length-16316-cov-5.254904_pt1 | contig 16316 bp, 12 predicted proteins | sample MGYA00244183_ERZ653801 | MGnify/ENA primary metagenome ERZ653801 (study PRJEB26926, sample SAMN06164433) | human gut metagenome | biome: ENVO:00009003; feature: ENVO:2100002; material: ENVO:00002003... | reverse complement strand
CTCTTCCTCACTGTGGCCGCCCAGATTGGCGATGGCCACCGTGCCGTATTTCTGCTTCAGCTCCAGCATCTCGTTCAGTTCCACGTCAATGAAGTGCTGCACGCCGGGGTTCTGCAGGCCGATGCTGTTGATGAGGCCGGAGGGGGTCTCCCACAGGCGCTCGCCCTTGTTGCCGTACTGGCCGTGCAGGGTCAGGCCCTTGCCGGAGATGCCGCCGATCTTGGAAAAATCGGCCAGTTCCTCGTACTCCACACCGTAGCCCACGGTGCCGGATGCGCCGATGACCGGGCTGTTCATCACAAAGCCCAGCAGGTTGGTTTTCAGGTCAGCCATCAGAAGAACACCTCCGTTGCATCAAATACCGGGCCGTTCTTGCACACGCTCTTGCCCTCGCCGCCCCTGGTCTCGCAGGTGCAGCCAAGGCAGGCACCAATGCCGCAGGCCATCTTCTTTTCCATGCTCACAAAGCAGGGGGTGCCCTTCTCGGCACACAGGCGGGCGGCGTTCTTCATCATGACCGTGGGGCCGCACACCAGCACCACATCGTAGTCGGCGGGGTCGTACAGCTGGGTGACAAAGCCGTGGAAGCCCACCGCGCCGGTGTCAGTGGACACCTTGACGAGGTTCGCGATCTCGCGGTACTCCTCCATGCAGTAGGGGGCATCCCGGAAGCCGAAGAACACATCCGGCTTCACGCCTGCCGCTGCCAGTTCGCGGGTGAGCTGGAATTGCAGGATTTCGTCGATCGGGTAGCCGGCTCCCGCCAGCGAGATGACGGCCGCGACGTCGGGCGATTCGGTCGCTGCGACCAATGCGACGAGCGAACCTTCGCTGTGCCCGGCAAGGATGATTTTTCGGAAGCCGCGCTCCTTGAGGTAATCCGTCAGGGCTTCGGCGTCGGCGATGTAGTCGGCCAGGCGCAGCCGGTCTTCCTGTTTGTAAAGTTCCGGATCTTGGTAACGGCTGCCTCCGATGCCCTGTTTGTCGTAGCGGAGCGAGGCGATTCCCTCTTTTTCGAGCGCACGGGCGAGCATGTAGTAGGTGTTGGTTATTAGGCCCGAGCCGCTGTTGCCGTTGCGGTCGGTCGGTCCCGAGCCGGCGATGATCAGCACCGCTGCGTCGCTTCCTTCGTCGGGTACGGTCAGCGTTCCGGAGAGTTTGCCCCAGGAACGGGAAACCGAGATTTCCTCCTCTTTGGACTGGGAGGGAAGCGCCGCAAGCAACAGCAGTCCGGCGATGAGGTATCTGAATGTTTTCATGGTCGCTGTGTTTGTTAATCGAATCGTTACAGGAGATCGGCGAGCCTCTCCAGTCCGATGCTGTGCGATCCTTTGACCAGGATCAGGGCCTGCGATACGGGATGTTTCCGGAGCTCTGCGGCCAGTACTTCCTGCGACGGGTAGAGAGTCGTGTCGGCGGGTCGGGATTCCAGGCTGCGGTAAGCCTTCGCGAAATGCGGTCCGACCAGCAAGATACGGGCATCGGGAATTTCAGCGGCGAGGGAGATGATATGGCGGTGTTCCGCATCCGACCAGTCGCCCAGTTCCAGCATATCGCCGAGGATCAGTATCTTCCGGGTGCAGCCTTCGAGCGGTTCCTGCCGGAAGTTGACGAGCGATGCCTGCATGCTCGAGGGATTGGCGTTGTAACAGTCGAGAATCAGGGTATTCTGCCCGGTGCGTATTTTTTGTGAGCGGTGGTTGTCGGGCCGATAGGAGCCTACGGCATAGCGGATGCGTTCGTCGTCCACGCCGAAATAACGCCCGACGGCGACCGCCGCAGCGACATTGAAGCGGTTGTAGTCCCCTTCGAGGTGGTGCTCCACGCCGTCGGCCAGCGTGGTCGGGTAACACTCCGCAGCCAGCGTTTCGCGTTCGGCCGCCATGGACATCAGGACCGGGTCGTTGGCAGGAACGAAAACGCGCCCTCCGGTCCGGGCGAGCCAGTCGTACAGCTCGCCTTTCCCGCGCCGGACACCCTCCGGGCCGCCGAAGCCTTCGAGGTGTGCACGGCCGATGTTGGTCAGGATGCCGTAGTTGGGCTCGGCGATCGAGGCCAGCAGGGCGATCTCGCCGCAGGCGCTGGCTCCCATTTCGACCACGCCGAACTGCGTGTCGCGGGTCATGGCGAGCAGCGTGAGCGGCACGCCGATGTGGTTGTTGAGGTTGCCGCGCGTGGCGTAGACCTCGAAGCGTTCGGCCAGCACGCGGCTCACCAGTTCCTTGGTCGTGGTCTTGCCGTTGCTGCCCGATATGGCGAGTATCGGGATCGCCAGCCGGCGGCGGTGTTCGCGTGCCAGCTCCTGCAACGCCCCGAGCGTGTCGCCGACCAGCACCATACGCTCGTCGGTGACGGCTGCCGGGTCGTCCACGACGGCATAGGCCGCGCCTTTGTCCAGCGCCTCCGCCGCGAAGTGGTTGCCGTCGAACGTCGCGCCGCGCAGGGCAAAAAAGATGGAATCAGCCCCGATGTTGCGCGTGTCTGTGGAGATGTGCGGGTGTTCCCGGAAAATATCGTATAGTTCGGACATGTCAGTTCGCGTGTTTGGGTGTCCCCGAGGGCATGGGGTAGGGCCCCGGCTCTGCGGGTTGCCCGAAGCGGGGGTTGCCCGCGGCGTCGAAGTCGAAGCGTTGCAGGCGCACGTCGCGCCCCCAGTTGTGTACCGTATCTTTTTTCGAGTGGTAATAGATCCAGTGTTCGCGCCCGTCGGGCGAGGTGGTGAAACTGGCGTGGCCGACGCCGTGTATGTGGTCGTTGCCGGTGAAGACGGGGCCGCTCTTGATCCATGATGCGGGATCCAGCGGATCGCTGTCGGGGGTGCGCAGGCGCAGTTGCCCGAGCTTGTAGTGGCGCGACCACGAGCCGCGCGTGGAGTAGACGATGAACAGGTCGTCGCCGTGCCGCAATGCTGACGGGCCTTCCTGCAGGGAGATGTGGTCGCCCTGTTCCCACGGCTGGTCGGGCCGCGACAGCAGGATGCGCGGCCCGATCCGGGTCGGCGATTCCATGCGGGCGATGTAGAGCAGCTGGTCGGTGGCGTCGGTATCGCGCTGGCGCTCCCAGCCGGACCATACGGCATAGAGCTCTCCCCGGTGTTCGAAGATCGTCATGTCGATGGCCCAGATGTTGTCCGTCTTGCCGTCGGGGTTGTCGCCCGTATAGAGCATGCCGCAGTCGCGGTAGTCGCCCAGCGGCGTGTCGCACTCCAGCACGCCGGTGCGCTGTCCTGTGAAGGGACTGCCGGGGACGGGTGCCGCGGCGTAGTAGATGTACCATTTGCCGCGGAGGCGGTGTAGCTCGGGCGCCCAGATGTTGAAGCTGTTCCACGCCCCGCTGTCGGCGGGCTGCCAGACAACACGCTCGCGTTCGAAACGCGTCATGTCGTCCGATTCGGTCACGGCGATGCCGCGTCCTGATTTGAAGCAGGTGTAATAGCGCCCGTCGTATTTGGTGATCCACGGGTCGGCGCCGTCGCGCAGCGGGTTGGTGAAGGTGGCCTGCGGCGCGGAGCACGAGAGCATCCCCGCCACTAAAAAAAAGCCCGCAGCGAATCGTCGCAGCAAGGCTGTGGTATGGAACGGCATGCGTTTCATAGGTGTCAGATATGTTTGTCCCCGTTATGGAACTTTACTTCGTCGATGAATTTCTTGATGTTCTGTTCTTCGGCGCGGGGGCATATCATCAATACGTCGTCGGTGTCCACGACGATGTATTCCTTCAGGCCGCTGATGACCGCTACCTTGCCCTTGGGCAGCGAGACGATGCTGCTGCGCGTGTCGTAGACATAGCACCCCTCTTCGGGGACGGCGTTGGCGTAGCGGTCTTTGCGGGCGTGCTGGTAGACCGAGCCCCATGTGCCGACGTCGCTCCACCCGAAGTCGCCGCAGCGGACATAGACGTTGTCGGCCTTTTCCATGATGCCGTAGTCGATCGAGATGGCGCGGCACTCCGAGAAGACGATCTCCACGGTGGTCTTCTCGGCATCGGTGCCCAGCGCCTTCATCACGCCGCTGAACATGGCATGGTGCTCGGGCAGGTATTTGCGGAAGGCCTCGACGATGGCCTGCACCTTCCAGATGAAGATACCCGAATTCCAGTAGAACTCGCCGGTCTGGAGGAAGGTCTGCGCCAGCTCGAGATCGGGCTTTTCGGTGAAGCACTTGACTTTGCTGATGGTGTGGTCGTCCGAAACCTGGATGTAGCCGTAACCCGTATCGGGGCGTGTGGGTTTGATGCCCACGGTCAGCAGTGCGTCGTGCCGGTCGGCGAATTCGAGGCACTCGCCGATGATCGTGCGGAAATCGTCCTCGTTGAGGATCAGGTGATCCGACGGCGTGACGATCATTTCGGCGTCGGGGTTCTCCCTGAGCAGCGTATAGGCCGCATAGGCGATGCAGGGGGCCGTATTGCGGCCGATCGGCTCGCAGAGCACCTGTTTCTCCCCGATTTCGGGGATGTGCTGCAATACCAGATCCTTGTATTTGTGGTTCGTCACGACGAGGAAATTCCCGGCGGGGACGATTTTTGCAAAGCGCTCGTAGGTGTGGCGGATAAACGATTTCCCGGTTCCGAGGATGTCGAGGAACTGTTTTGGCATCGACTGCCGGCTCTTGGGCCAGAAACGCGATCCGATGCCGCCGGCCATGATGACACAATATTTATTGCTTGCCATAAGTTATAATATGGAATTAAGTGAGACAAAGATAAAAATATTTTGTAACTTTGCCGCCTATTGCAGGAATAATATTTTTGTACTCCCGATGAAGATGAGACTGTTCACCATACCCAACCTGCTGACCCTTGCGAGCCTGCTTTGCGGCTCGTTCGCGGTGGTTTCGGCACTGGTTTACGGCGATCTGGCGCTGGCTTTCTGGCTCACGATCGCCGCCGGTGTTTTCGACTATTCCGACGGTTTCGTGGCCCGGCTGCTCAAATGCCCTTCCGCCATCGGCGTACAACTGGACTCGTTGTCCGACATGGTCTCGTTCGGCTTCGCCCCGTCGGCCGTGCTTTTCGTCTTGTGGAACAATTCCCTGCCTGCGGATGCCGAAGCATGGCTGCGCTACGGCGGCAGTGCACTTTGTTTCGCGGTGGCGGCCTTCTCGGCGCTGCGGCTGGCGAAATTCAATATCGACGAGACGCAGCATACCGAGTTCTGCGGCCTTCCTACTCCAGCCAATGCGCTGTTTTTCATATCTTTGGGGTGGATTAAGGTGAAGACGGGTTTCGACTTGGGTTACTGGTTGCTGCTGCTCATCCCTGTGATGTCGTGGCTGCTCGTTTCGCCCGTGCGGATGTTCGCCTTCAAATTCCAGCACTTCGCCTGGAAAGGCAACGGGGTGCGTTATGTTTTTATTGTATCGGCGGCGCTCCTGCTGGCCGTGCTGGGTGTCCGTGCCGTGCCGGTCGTGATCGTCCTCTACATCGCAACCTCGGTCGTACGCTGGTTGTCGATGAAGGCAAAAGGCTGTGGACAAGCCGGATAGTTGTGTATTTTAAGAATTTTTATTAATTTTGCCCCGGATTAGCGTTCCATGTCGAGGTTGACGAATAGAATATTGCTGGCAGCTTTGCTCGGTCTGTTCCTTACAGCGCCCGGCATCGTCCGTTCGCAGGGTTTCAACGCCAGGACGCTGCAGCGTGCCCAGCAGCGCGGGGAGACGGGGAACCTTTACGGTACGAACCCTTACGAGCAGACCGGCGAGGAGGGGGAGGAGGGCCAGGACGGCCAGCCGCAGGATACGACCAAGAAGGAACGCCGGATCCGCAAGCCGCTCGAATCGTATTTTTTCAGCGATTCGATCCGCGCCCTGAACAATTTTCGCTGGAGCGTCAAGCGCGACTACAACCGCGTGGAGATAAGCCCGCTCGACACGACGCTCACCGACTGGCGCATCGACTACCCCTTCTTCCGCGAGGAGGTGGGCGACATCGCGCAGGGCGCCCTCGGGCAGACATCGCTGCCGATGAACTATTTCCGGCGGCCGCAGTTCTTTGATTTCAGTTTTGCGAGCCCCTACTATGCGTATACGTACGACATGGAGAACGTTCCGTTCTACAATACGAAGAAGCCCATCATCCGCATGACGTACCTCGAGTCGGGGCAGAAGCGTTTCCGGGAGGAGAACTTCAATATCATGCACGCGCAGAATATTTCGCCCACGACCGGGTTCAACGTCGACTACAAGGCACGGGGAACGCGCGGACAATATGTCTGGTCACGGACGAAGAACCACAACCTGTCGGTCGCCTTCAGCCATACGGGCAAGCGCTATTCGGTGCATGCGGCCTATTACAACAACCACATCGAACAGCAGGAGAACGGCGGCGTGGTCGGGACATGGGCTATCGCAGATACGACGTTCCAGATGCCTTCGGGCGTGCCGATGAAGCTGTCGGATGCCGAGGCGCAGAACACTTACCGCAACAACGCCTTTTTCATCACGCAGTCCTACGCCCTGCCGTTGCAACGCGTGACGGAGAACGACTTTTCGCTCGCCGACCTGTCGGCGGTCTATATCGGCCATTCGTTCCAGTACAGTTCGTGGAGCAAGGTCTATTCGGACAAATATGCGCGGTATATCGACGAAAGGGCGCACCGGGACGAACAGGGCAATTTCGTGCCCGATACGCTGGACTACTACCAGAACTGGTATATCAACCCCGACCAGACGCGCGACTCGATCTACGAGCGTGTGATTTCGAACCGCTTCTTCGTGCAGGCACAGCCTTGGGATCGTAACGGCGTGGTAGGCACGATTGATGCAGGCATCGGTATCGACATGCATACCTACTCGCAATTCGAAATGAGGGATTACCAGACGGGAAAGTATACGAAGGTCAACAAGACCAGCTATTTCGCATACGGTTCCGTCGGAGGAAAGATAAAGAAATATGTCGACTGGGACGCGAACCTCAAGTTCTACCCGTCGGGATACAGAGGCGGAGACCTCACCATCGGCGCCCACCTGGCGCTGACGGGATATCTCCGCGGACACCCCCTGATTCTCGAAGGCCGGTTCACGATGGATCGGCGTTCGCCCAACTACTGGCAGGAGAATCTGTTCTCGAACCACTACGTGTGGTCCACTCCTTTGAATAAGGAGAATGAAACTCGGTTCGAGGTGAAGTTTTCAGTCCCCGATTATGCGTTTGAAGCGGGGGCATGGCAGGGCGTCGTCGGCAACAAGATCTTTTACGACAAGGAGAGCCAGATCGCCCAAAGCAGTGACAACGTAAGCCTCACGAGTGTGTACGCTCGCAAAGATTTCCGCTTAGGCGGACTTCATTTGGACAACAGGGTATTGTTGCAGTGGAGTACGAATCAAGAAGTTGCACCCGTTCCGCTTTTGAGCGCGTTCCTTTCGTATTATTACGAGTTCTGGGTCGTGCGCAACGTATTACGCCTTCAGATCGGTTTGGACGGACGCTATAACACGCGTTATTATGCGCCCAGTTACAACCCTGCGCTGTCGGCCTATTACAACCAACGGGACGTCGAAGTAGGCAATTACCCCTACATGGACGCCTTCGTCATGGGAAAGTGGAAGAGAATGCGGATATTCCTCAAATATCAGCATGTGAACAAGGGACTGTTCGGAAACGGGGAGTATTTCTCCGCGGCGGGTTACCCGCTCAATCCGGGCATGTTTAAAATCGGTATCTCATGGGGTTTCTATGATTAGCGTATTGTTCTGCGCGGTATGAACTGCCCGCAAAACAACATTTTATGTTAAAAAAGACAGTTTTAACTTTTGCGTTCTTAACAATCCTGACGACTTTTTACGGCTTTAACGCCCAGTTCAGCACACCCGTGACGGACGACATGCTGCTGAACGACGATGCGGCCGATTTCGGCAATTCGCTGCTCGGTGAGGGCGACTATGTGATCTCGGCTTATGACAATGTCATTCGCAACATCAGCGAAAAAGAGGGCCACGACTGGCGCCTGATGAGCGCCATCGCCTACCATGAATCGCGGTTCACGCCCGACATCACCTCGCGCAGCGGGGCCCGCGGGCTGATGCAGATCATGCCCTCGGTGGCACGCCAGTTCGACGTCCCGACCGAGCAGGTCTCCAATCCCGAGACCAACATATGGTTGGCCAACAAGCTGATGTCGAAGATTATGAACACGCTCCGTTTCCCCGAGGGGACTCCCGAGAAGGATCGGATGAGCATCATCCTGGCCTCGTACAACAGCGGGATCGGCCATGTGAACGATGCGAGGCGCCTGGCACGGCTCAACGGCGAGGATCCCAATTCGTGGGAGGTCGTGGCCCGCTACCTGCAACTCAAGGCGCAGCCCGAGTATTACGAGAGCGAGGCGGTCAAGTGCGGACGTTTCACCGGCAGCCGGCAGACGCTGGCCTACGTGAACGACGTGATAGGACGCTATGACAAATACTGCCGGATTGCTCGGAGATAACTCCGGCAGGAATTGAAAAGTCTGAATCTACAGCAAAAAGGCTGAACCCAGGGGTTCAGCCTTTTCTCTTTATATCTTCTGAGTTGCCGGCGGACTTGTCCGGCGCCGGGTCAATAGACCCACTGGAAATCGTCGACGTACATTACATTCGTCGTGCAGCCCACCATGTAATCGCCGTAGGCACTCGTGGAGCAGGAGATGATGATGCTGTACTTGCCGGTGGGGCGTCCCGCAGCCGGGTCGTAGAAGTTGAGCGGCAGGGTGGCCTCTACCATTTGCTCGCCTTCGGTCGACTTGTCGACGAACAGCGACCCGTAGGCGATGAGTTTCCCTTCTGCGGTCTGGGTGGTTTCCGCCGGATCCCAAATGCCCGTGGGGTCTTTGGTGCCCGAAGCGACCCGGTGCCGGGCGTTCCAGTCGATGATGGCGACGAAAATGCGGGCTTTGTCCGGGTCGCCTATGCCGACCGGGGCCCCGGAATGTTTGCTTGCGTCGATCGTGCCCAGTGTCGCGTGGTATTTCACCTTCATGCCCGAAGGGCGCGCCGTCCAGTTGTAGGGCTGTCCGAATTCTACTACGCCCGTCCACAGGCCGTCTTTGTAGAAGATGCCGGACATCAGGTTGCCGGCTGCGATGTTGACGAGGGGAGGGGCTGCCGCGGCCAGTTTCGCGCAATAGCTGCCGCCCATTCCGTTGAAAGTCCCCTGCCTACAGAGCTTATCCGCAAATGTGTTGTTACCGCTGGCCCAGAACTCCGCATTCGTATTTTCGCTCGTGAAGCACGACAAGCCCGGGTTTTCCATGTTCCCGTCGGGAATCGTGTCGCCCGCGGGTGCCGTGTATTCGGCGGTTTCGGTCTGCTGCCCGCCGACGAGAAGCCGGAATTCATACGTTTGCCCGGCGTAGACGCCCTTGGTCGTGACGAGGCGTTTTACGGGGATGCCCGCATCGTTGGTGAGGCTTGTCCATTCGGGTGCGATCGAGCTCGTAAAGATGCCGCTTTCGTCCTGTGCGCCCTTCTGCGTCGTCTGCCAGTCGGCGGTACCCTTCAGACGGTACTGGATTTCGGCGGTGGCGTAATCTTCGGGCGTAACCATCGTGGTTACGACGGCCGTGTTGTTCCAGAGGTCGATCTCGCGGACACCGATCTTCACGTTGGTGGGCTGGACATGGAGCATCCACCGCTCCGTGCGGCCGTGGCAGGTGACGTCGACCAGACGAACCGTTTCGAAGCCCGTGGCGGAAAGTTCCTCGGCCGTGGGCGAGTAGGCGGTGATGTCGGCAGGCCCCAGCTTGAGGCTGGTGACCGTGACGGCCTTCAGGTCGGTGCCTTCGGCGACATAGGCCGTGGCCGTACGCGCCTGCGTGTCGATCAGTGTCGATCCGATCTGCCCGGCGACGGTGAACGACCGGGCTATGGGCTGCTCGGCCACGATCGTCCACTCGTAGTCCTGGTAGAGCGAGAGCGTGACATAGAGCGGCGCCCGCAGGTCGAACTCCCCGCTCAGCGGCTGCGAAGTCCTGATCTGGCTGATGAATTTCTCTTTGTCGGTCATCATCGGGTTGGATGTGGCGACGTCGAATTCCGCCTTGTCGATGGTGACCTTGCGGATATCGGTCTTCTCGTCCAGCGTGAGCGTCACGGTACGGTTCACGAGGCTGATGCCGGCCACCGTGAACCCCTCGCCCTCGATGCTGCGGATGTTGAGCTCGATGGTGGGGTACGGTATGTCGTTCTCGATGCACGACGCTGCCAGCAGGAGCGCCGCCGCCGAAAAGAGTATGCGTAGGTATTTCATAGTTTACTGCTTTTTCTTGTCCCACAAATGTATCGTCATACCGAAGTTGATGGCCGCGATATTGAGCCGGAAACGCATGTTCGAAGCCTTGCGCGAACCGATCTTGTTGCCGTCGGCATCCTTCTGGGTGATGCTCGTATACTGTATGCCGCCCAGCCCGAACGAAATCGTCGCACAGACGTTGGGGAAGATGTATACGGCAGCTCCCGGGTTGAACGCCAGCTTTACCTGCGTTTTGTCGTTGTAGGTGCGGTTGGGTGCGCCTCCTTCGTTATGATCCGGGTCGTATGCGAAGCTCGAATGTCCCGTCGAGAGCGCCAGCTCGAACTCGGCGAAGAGCCCGAAGCGTCCTTTGGGGTCGAGCCCCGCATAAGAACGGTGGAAAATGCCGAATGAGTATTCGTCGCTCGAAAGATCGACGTAGGGGAGCTGCCCCGAGAGGTCGTTGCCCTCGCCCGCATCGAAATAGGTGTTGTCGAGCGTGCCGCCCATGTGGCTGTATCCGAAACGGATGCCGATACAGTTGTTATCGCGGTAGAAATAACCGACGAAGGGTTTTACCGTTGCGATCGTGGCATCCGCATCGATGTTGTCGAAGATGAGCATGAGGTCGGTGTCGTCGCTCGAAACCGTACCGTAGGAGGCCGTAAGACCCATCATCACTTCTCCCTTGTAGGCGAATTTGAGTTTGTTGATCTCGCGGTCGATGCGGCGGCGCGTGGGCAGGAAACGCTCCACCTGGGGGCGCTTGTGCTTTTCGGCCGGCATGGCTGCGGGCATCGTCGCCGGGGAGGCCGCCAGGGCACCGAGGGTACCCGCTGCGGCTGCGGTGTCCGTTTCTGCGGCGAGTCCCGAAGTTGTTTCCGCCGTGGCTTCGGTGCCCGTTCCGGGGGTGTCCGAAGTTTCCGGGGGCACGGTGTCCTCGTTGCCGGAGGGGGTTTCTTCGACTGCGGCCGTAGCGGCCCGCTGCACCGCGGGGAGGGCTTGTCCCGTCTCCGCTGCGGCGCCGAGCGTGATGAATACCGATAAAATGGAAAGTATGATTCGTTTCATGTGCGTGCCGTGTTTAGAGATAGAATGCCATGCCGAGCCCTATCGAGAAGATATTGACTTTGAAGTTCATCATGCTGGCGTCGCGCTTGCCGACCGTCACCTGGTTGTGTACCTGTTTGGTGTGGCTGTAACTGATGCCCATCACGCCGACGTTGACCTCGACGGCCATGTTGTTCGTGGCGAAGGCGATGATACCCGGCGAGATACCCAGCGAGAAGGTATAGCCCGTCTGGTAGGTGCCCTTCACCGGGGAGTCCTTGGCAAAGCGTGCCTGTGTGCCGCCGCCCGAGAGCTGCATCTCGTTGAAGAGCGCGAAACGCTTGTTGCGGCCCAGCGGGATGTACTGGCGCCAGATCATGGCCACCGAATAGCTCTGTTGCAGCGAATAGCAGTCGTTCAGCTCGAAGTTCAGGTCGGAATCCTCGCCGCCCAAGTTGAGGTCGGCCTTGTCCAGCTTGAGCAGCGAGCGCGAATAGATGAAACGGCCTCCGAGCGCCATGTTGTCGCGGAAGGCATAGGCGATCATCGGGCTGACCTTGAACGTGTAGCCCTTCGATTCGATGCCCTCGACGACCAGGAACCTGTACGTATCGTTCGAGTGGGTCGAGTAGGAGGCCGTTCCTCCGAAGATCCATTGCCCGCGCGGGACGAAGAGGTTGTGTTTGTCTGTAAGGCCGCGCTGGCGCCGCATTTCGTTGACGGTCTGAGGATGCTCCTCGTGCAGCATACAGCTCGTGCTGTCGGCCTGCGGGGCGAGGGACGCCGCGGCGTCCGTCTGTTGTGCACGGCTCTCCGGCGCCGTGCCTGCCAGAAGCAGGAGTGCCAGGAGCGTACTGGTGGTTATCTTGCGCATTGTCGTGCGTTTGCGTTTAATCGTTAATATACCCATTCGAAATCGTCGACGTACATCACGTTGGTGGTGCAGGCATCCATGTAATCCCCGTATGCACTGGTGGAACAGGATACGACGATATTGTACTTCCCATCGGGAGCGGCGGCCGTGTCCTGGTAATAGTTTATCGGCAATATAACTTCTACCATTTCATCGCCCTGGGTCGTTTCTTCGATGAATTTGGAGGCATACCCGATGATGGGGCCGTTGGCCGCTTCGGTTTGTGTCTCCGGATCCCAGGTGCCCGTCGGGGCTTTTGTCCCGGCAAATACTTTCTGTTGGGCCGTCCAGTCCACGATGCAGACGAATATCCGGGCCTTGTCCATTTCGCCGACGGGAATTTTCCCGCCATGGAGATTGTAGTTGACTTCCCCGATCGTAGCGTGGTATTTGAACCTGACGGCTCTCGGGCGGGCGTTGTAAGCGAACTTTTTGCCGAAAGAGACGTTGCCGCCCATCCCGCCGAGAACCTGGATGGCGAAGTCTCCCGTGAATAGGTTGCCCGGTGCGGGAACCTTGGCCAGCGTATTATATGTCGCGGACAATTTGGCACAGTATGTCCCGACGCGTCCCGGCATGGCCTCGTCACGGGTACAGAGTTCCTTGGCGAACGGGTTGTAGCCGCTGCCCCAGAAGGTATAGTTGGTGCCGGAGCCCGGGAATTGCTGGGCGCTTCTCCACGATTCCAGGCTTCCGTCGGTCATGGGAGCGCCCTCGTCGGCCGTGAACCGGCCGCTGAGTTCCTTCGAGCCGACCGTCGCTTTGTAGTCGTACGTATTGCCTGCCGATATGCCGGTGCCCTTTTTGAGACGCGAATAGGGCAGTACCGTGGCCGGAGTGCTCCAGTCCGCCGTGGTTTTCTCTTCCCACTGGGGCGCATAGGTCGCCGTGATGAAATCGTTGCCCTGCGATGTCCCTGCCATCGGCTGCCACTCGCCGCCGCTGCTGCGCAGGCCGAATTGCACGGTGGTGCCGGGCGTGAAAGAAACCACGCGCAGCGTGACCGTATTGGCCCACAGGTCGTAGTCGTCCGCCGTTACGGGAACCAGCCCCTCCAGGCGGTAGGTCGTAGCGACCTCCGAGGAACCGCCGTTGGCGTCCTCGATGCGGAGCGTCACTTTCTGGTCGCCGGCCTGGCACGAAGCGAAGAACGCATCGGAGAGCGTCAGCCGGACGTTGTATTTGTCGACCGGTTCGAGGGAGATGCCCTCGGTCGTGCCGTTGAGCGCGTCGTAGCTCTTGTCGCCTACCGAAACCGTGAACCGGGTCAGTTCCGAGAAGGCCAGGATCCGGTATTTCTTCTCCCCGGAAACGTATTTCTGGATTTCGGCGATGTCGAACCCTTCGCTGATGACGGCCGGATCGGGGCTGAAGATGATTTCGTCGTCCTTGTCGTCGGTACCGGGGTCGACGCTGATCAGCACACAGTCGATATAACCGGGCAGATCGGGCGAATATTTGAACGTGAGGGTATACTTGCCGCCGGCTTTGACATTGGGGATGTAATCTTCCATTTCCACGTTCTTACCCTCGACATGCGTTCCGCGGAAGAGCCAGGCCAACGACGTCATGCCTGCGGGCAGGGTGTAATAACCCGTCCCTTCGGCCGTGAACCTGAGCGCCGGGACGCTGCCCGCTTCGGCGGCTTGCTCGTCGACCTTTTCCCCGCCGGCGATCCATACGGAATAGCCGGGGGCGAGGTTCTGGAGGATCGAATCGTCGAATTTCACCTCTACGACGGTGTTCACGATTTGGCAGACGACCGCAACGTTTGTGGTTTCGCCGGGTTTGACGGTGAACGTCTCCTCGCCCTTGTATAACCGTTTCGTGAAATCGGCGGGGGCTTCCTCTCCGGCTTCGACCGCTACGCGGTAGGTGCCGGCCAACAGTTCCAACCGTTCAGGGAGCGCTTCTTTCGAGGTGTATTTGCGCAGCAGGCCGCCCTCGTCGTTGTAGATGTAGACGGTCTGGTGCTGCAACGGGTCGTATTCGCCGGTGTCGGCTGTCTGCCGGGTCGAGACCGTCATCGCCATGACGCCCGTGCGATTGTCGCTGCCCGCGGCGGAGTCGTCTTTCGAGCAGGCCGCGCCGAGGAGCACCGCGAGCAGTACGGCAAAATATGAGATATATCGTTTCATTATCGGTCGGCTTTAGTGGACGATGAGTTTGACAGTCTTGTGTGTCAGTACATTATCGTTGTCCGTCACGTCGAGGACGAAATTATGCTCGCCCGGGATTTCCAGCAGTATCTCGACGAATTTGGTGATCGAGAAGGTCACCGACGTTCGGTTCTTTACCTGCTCGTTGATCGGGAACCCGAATTCGCCGTGCAGGACTTCGACCAGTTCGTCGGGGATGTCGCAGATGTCGAATTTCTCCGGCAGGTTGATCACCGGCAGCAGCGGCCTCAGCGTTTCGGAGTCGATCGTCACGAAGAACGACTTGATGCCTTTGTCGGCCTCGATGTCGATGTCGATCACCATGTCCTTCTGCACTTCGTATTGCTGGTCGATGTCGTAGCCGCGCCACGTGATCCGGGGGCCCGTCTGCCCCGAGCTTTTATCGACTACGAGCGTCAGTACGGCTTCGGACGAGACGCCTTTTGCATCGGTCATCGTGAAGGCGAAGGTGTGCGTACCGTCGAATTCATAGAGCGCCCTGATCTGCCCTGCGATGTTGAAACTCTTGGCCGTCTGTCCTTTGAGCTCGCTGCCTACGGGGTAGCCGAAGCCCTTGAGGATAATCCCTGCCGCCGAAGATGCGTCGAGGGCGCAGAGGTCGAATGTTTGGGGCAACTGGATGGCGGACATCGACGCCAGGAACTGGCTGTTGGTGGAGCCGACGGTCACTTGCAGCGATTCGATGCCGTTGGGCGAGGAGAGGTCGAATGCGAACGGTTCGATGCAGTTCCCTTCCGCGTCGAACATGGCGTCGGTCAGCGTGAAGGGCTGCGTCATGTCGTGCCCGGGCCAGGTGAGCGCCGGGGCGTTGGGGTCTTCGAGGAGCTCTTCCCCGAGGTTTTCCGTACCGTCGACGACGAACTTGTTGTCCTGGAGGATGCTGTTGTCGACTTTGACCGAGAAGAGGATGTTGCCCTTGTCGGCGTAGCCGATTACGACCGAAACCTTGCGCCACTGCCCGGCCTTGACCCCGGTGATCTGCTTGCTGAATTTAGCGGGGACACCGGTGTCGGCGAAGGTGCCGTCGAATGCGAAGTTCAGGGTGTTTTCCAGGGCCAGCGGTTTGAAATAGGCCGCCCGGGTCTCGGTTTTGGAGAAATCCAGGCTGGTATCGCCCAGCGATACGGTGGCCTTGCTGTCGGCAAGCATGTCGGCCAGCTCGGGCGAATATTCCACCGAGACCTTGATGTTCTGCAGGGTGCAGACCACCTCTTCGGGCGAGGTCGTCTGTGCCTTGGTGATCGTAAAGTCGCTCGTCGCACCGTAGACGGGGTGTTCCCAGTCCGCGCCGGGCATCGTGTCTTCCGAACGGACTTCCATGCGGTAGACGCCCACCTTCAGTTCCATCGGCGTCTTGAGCTGCTCCTTGAGCTCGGCATAGGTCATTTCGAGTACCTGCGCGTTGTCGGCGTCGAGGATCTCCACGATAAAGCTGTCCACGTCGGGAGCCGTGGCGCGCGTCCCGGATGCGGTGCGTGCGGCCTGCGTCTCATCCGACGTGTCGTCGGGACGGATTTCGGTTTCGTCGTAGACGACCGTCATCGAGAGGTTGCCGATCGACAGATAGCCGGTCATCCCGGCGGGCTCGGGGTTCGGATCCTCCTTGTACGGGGGCTCTTCGTTTACACAGCCGGTTGCGAAGAGTGCCGCAACCGCTAACATCGTGAGAAATTTGGTAAATGTTTTCATATCTTTCCCTGTTTTTATTTCTTTTCGGTATCGTCGATGGCTCCCTCGTTGACCTCGCAGTCGAGCGTCCGGGTATCAGTGTAACTGTCGCCGAGTGTGATGGTCAGCGTGGCGCTGCCCGCGTTTTTTGCATCGTAGGTGATGATGTGGCAGGTGCGCGGCGTCGTGGCGTCGAGCGTCTGGGCGGAGAAAGTCACTTCGGGGCCTTCCCCCGTGCCCGTCGGGCTCTGGCGGCGTGCCGTGCCGGTCACCGTGAGCCGCGTGCCGCCCTTGAC